>OLQH01000326.1_pt1 | contig 55261 bp, 42 predicted proteins | sample 1672671 | NCBI WGS metagenome assembly OLQH01 (sample SAMEA3136712, study PRJEB25190) | human gut metagenome
GGCAGCTGTGGCAGCAGAATTTCTGGGCAGACAGATGGAACAGTAAAAAAATACTTTAAAAAGTGATCAGGATGTGTTATAATTCTAAGAAAACTAGATGCTTATGCATACACATTAGGAGGAATAGAAATGAAACATATCAAAACATTAAATACTCAGACATTGAATCATACAGTGAAAAAAGGTGGATGCGGAGAATGTCAGACATCTTGTCAGTCAGCATGTAAGACATCCTGTACAGTAGGAAATCAGGTTTGTGAACACAAAAAATAAGAAACTGAATATCAGACATGAGGGCAGCGGCCGTGGTCGCTGCCTTACGTGTGTTATGCAAAAATATAAAATTTAAATGAAAGAGGGGTAACTGTTGTGATTCATCAGTACCAGAATAATGGATATCATATTGTCCTGGATGTGAACAGCGGATCTGTGCATGTCGTGGACAAGATTGCGTATGATGTGATCGGCTGTCTGGAGGCCATGAACCCTGCCCATACGCCGGAAACGTTAAAAGAAGAGAAGACGGCAGAATATCTGCTTGAAAAGCTTGGGGATATTTATGCAGAAGAAGATTTGAGAGATCTTCTGGAGGCAGTGGCAGAGCTGACAGCGGCAGGTCAGTTGTTTACACAGGATGTTTATGAGAGCTATATCGGAGAAGTAAAAGAAAGAAAGACAGTTGTTAAGGCACTTTGCCTGCACATTGCGCATGATTGTAATCTTGCCTGCAAATACTGCTTTGCGGAAGAGGGTGAGTATCATGGACGCCGTGCGCTGATGTCTTTGGAAGTTGGAAAGAAAGCGCTGGATTTCCTTGTGGCAAATTCAGGAAAGAGAAGAAATCTCGAGGTTGATTTCTTTGGTGGAGAGCCGTTGATGAACTGGCAGGTAGTGAAAGATCTGGTTGCCTATGGAAGAGAGCTGGAGAAGACAAACGACAAGCATTTCCGTTTCACATTGACAACAAATGGAGTTCTGCTCAATGATGAAGTGCAGGAATTTGTCAATAAAGAGATGGACAATGTGGTGCTCAGTCTGGATGGAAGAAAAGAAGTCAACGACAGAATGCGTCCGTTTAGGAATGGAAAAGGAAGTTATGATCTGATTGTTCCGAAATTCCAGAAACTGGCAGAGAGCAGAAATCAGGAAAAGTATTATATACGAGGAACATTTACAAGAGAAAATCTGGACTTTTCAGAGGACGTCCTGCATTTTGCAGATCTGGGATTTGAGCAGATTTCAATTGAGCCTGTAGTCGGGGAAGATACAGATCCGTATGCGATTCAAAAAGAAGATCTTCCGAAGATTTTTGCAGAGTATGATAAGCTGGCAAAAATCATGGTAGACAGAGAACGGGAAGGCAGAGGGTTTACGTTCTTCCACTTTATGCTGGATTTAGAAGGCGGTCCTTGCGTGGCAAAACGTCTGTCCGGATGTGGTTCCGGAACAGAATATCTGGCAGTTACGCCTTGGGGAGATCTGTATCCGTGTCATCAGTTCGTTGGTCAGGAAGAATTCCTGCTGGGAAATGTAGAGGAAGGAATTACAAAGCCGGAGATTCCGGAAGAATTCAGAGGATGCAGTGTGTATTCCAAAGACAGCTGCAGAAACTGCTTTGCAAGATTTTACTGCAGCGGCGGATGTATGGCGAATTCTTATAAATTCCATCATACGATCAATGATACATACGAGGTAAGTTGTGAGATGGAGCGCAAGCGTGTGGAATGTGCGATTATGATCAAGGCGGCACTGGCTGATCAGGAGAGGATGGCAGATCATGAAGAAGAGTAAAGGGATTATCAGTCTGATTCTGACCGTGGTGCTGATTGCACTTCTTGGATTTACAACGGTGGTCGGATTTGGAAAAGGACAGACGGGGGCAGCAAAGAATATTAAGCTTGGACTTGACCTGGAAGGCGGAGTCAGCATTACCTATCAGGTGAAAGGGGAGACTCCTTCTGCAGAAGATATGAGTGATACGATCTATAAGCTGCAGAAGCGTGTGGAACAGTACAGCACAGAGGCAACGGTTTACCAGGAGGGAGATGACCGCATCAGCATAGAGATTCCAGGTGTGACAGATGCCAACGAGATTTTAAGCGAGCTTGGTCAGCCGGGATCCCTGTATTTTATCAAAGAGAAGGACAGTGACGGAAATCCGAATTATGGACTGGATACCTCAGGACACTATGTGCTTGCAAAAAGTATGGATGAGTTAAAGGAAGAAGGATCTGTCGTTTTGACTGGAACAGATATCAAGAGTGCAAAGTCCGGTTCTTATCAGGATTCCACAACAGGAGCAAATAAAAATGTTGTTCAGCTTTCTATGACAAAGGAAGGTACAGAAAAATTTGCAGAAGCAACCAAAGCGGCAAAAGAGGCGGAAGAAACGATCGCAATCTATTATGATGGTGAATTGATCAGTGTCCCAAGAGTAAATGCAGAAATTACAGATGGTCAGGCAATCATTGAAGGATCCATGGAATATGAAGAGGCAGAGCAGCTGGCTTCTACGATCCGTATCGGTGGCCTGAGTGTAGAATTGGAAGAAATCCGTTCTAATGTAGTTGGAGCGCAGCTTGGTGAAGAAGCAATCAGTACCAGTCTGATGGCAGGTGCGATCGGACTTGCGATTGTATTTGTATTTATGTGCATGGTATATCTGCTGCCGGGACTTGCATCCAGTCTTGCACTGGTAATCTACACCGGATTGATCCTGGTGTTGCTCAATGCATTTGATATCACACTGACGTTGCCGGGTATCGCGGGTATCATTCTTGGTATCGGTATGGCGGTCGATGCGAATGTCATTATCTTTGCGCGTGTAAAAGAGGAGCTGACGGCTGGAAAATCTGTAAAATCTGCGCTTAATGCAGGTTTTCATAAAGCAATGTCTGCGATTTTAGATGGAAATATTACAACACTGATTGCGGCAGCAGTGCTTTGGCTGAAAGGAAGCGGTACTGTCAAAGGATTTGCACAGACACTGGCACTTGGTATTGTCGTATCCATGTTTACAGCTCTGGTGATCACCCGGATGATCGTGTATGCGTTCTATGCAGTTGGAATTCGAAATACAAAGCTTTACGGACGGATTAAAGAAGAGCGTGAGCCGATTGATTTCCTTGGAAAACGTAAGATTTTCTTTGCGGTATCGGTCGCAGTGATTCTGGTTGGATTTGTGTTTATGGGAGTGAATGCAGGAACAGGAAAAGGTGCCCTCAATTACAGTCTGGAATTTAAGGGCGGTACATCTACAAATGTAACATTTGACAAAGCATATACGTTGAAAGAGATTGATGAAACAATGATTCCGGATCTGGAGAAGGTGACAGATGATCCAAATATCCAGGTACAGACCGTTGCAAACAGTAATCAGGTCATTTTCAAGACACAGACGCTGGATCTGGAAAAACGAGAAGCATTTGCGAAATATATGGCAGATGAATTCGGAGTAGAAGAAAGAGATATTACGACTGAAAACATCAGTTCTACTGTAAGCTCCGAGATGCGTGTGGATGCAATCATTGCGGTTGCCATTGCCACAGTCTTTATGCTGCTTTATATCTGGCTGCGGTTTAAAGATATCCGGTTTGCGACAAGTGCAGTAGTTGCACTGATCCATGATGTACTGGTGGTGCTTGCTTTCTATGTGATCGCAAGAATTTCAGTAGGAAATACATTTATTGCATGTATGCTGACAATTGTCGGATATTCTATCAATGCAACAATCGTTATCTTTGACCGAATCCGCGAGGAGATGAAGACAAAGAAACGTGGAGAAGAGTTGGAGGTCCTGGTAAACAGATGTGTCACAAGAACTCTGACAAGAAGTATTTATACATCTCTGACAACATTTGTTATGGTGGCGGTACTGTTTATTATGGGGGTAAGCTCTATTAAAGAATTTGCACTCCCTCTGATGGTAGGTATTATCTGCGGAGCGTATTCTTCCGTATGTATCACAGGTGCTCTGTGGTATGTGATGAAGACGAAGATCGGGAAAAAAGCAGAACCTGCAAAAGTTGGAACATCAAAAAAGAAAAAATAACGAAAAGTAAGTGAGAGAACCCTTGGTTTATGTGGAAAACAGACACATAATCTAAGGGTTTTTTGTGTGCCATGGTGAAAATGGTTAAAAATTTACCCTGAACTGGAAAAATTTAACCAAAAATTGGAAAATAATAAATTGATAAAAATTTAAGTGAGGGAGTATAATCCCATATATAAATATGGTATGTCAGAAAGGAGAAAAAAGGTGAAAAAGAAAGCTTTGTACAAAAAGTGGATGTCAATGCTGCTTGCCGGTGTAGTGACAACAACAGGTTTCATGGGGGGAACGGTAACACTTCGGGCAGCAGAAACAACAAATTGGATCGGGGATGAAGGACTAAATGGAAGTGCAGAGGCTCCGGCAGCGGATGATGTAGTGCCGGATAAAAATCAGTTCAGATATCAAAAAGAAGAACTGGCAGCGTTCTGTCATTTTGGTCCGAATACATTCAATGAGATTGAATGGGGCGAACATTATGGGGATAAGAAGCCAAGTGAGATTTTTACATTGAAACAGGACTTTGATGCAGAGACGTTGGTAAAGACATTAAAAGATGCCGGATTTAAAAAGCTGATCGTAACAGCAAAACATCATGATGGATTTTGTATCTGGGATAGTGAACATACAGAGTATGATGTTGCTGCATCTGGGTATAAGGATGCAAATGGGCAGTCAGACATTTTGGCAGAGATATCCAAAGCATGTACAGATCAGAATATGGATATGGGATTATATCTGTCTCCGTGGGATATTCATGATGAAAGTTATGGATATTATGATGAAAATCATAAACCGACGGATAAAGAGCATGATCATTTAGATTATAATGAATATTATGATAATCAATTAAAAGAAATTCTTGGAAATGAGAAATATGGAAACAAAGGACATTTCGTAGAGGTCTGGATGGATGGTGCGAAAGGAAACGGAGCGAATGCCCAGGAATATGATTTTAAAAGATGGTTTAACACTATTCAGGAAAACGAAGGAATAAAAGCAGGATACGATGCAGACTGTATGCTATTTGGGGCAGAAGCATATACAACGGTTCGTTGGATTGGAAATGAATTAGGAATTGCCGGAAAAGACACCTGGTCAAAATCCACAGTGGATAAAGAAAAGAATACGATTAACAGCAATAAGCAGGGAAATGCGACAGTTGGTTTTGAAGATGGAAACCAGTGGACCGTTCCGGAAGCAGATGCTCGTATTACTTCTGGTTGGTTCTGGGGAACAAAAAAGAATACACCAAAGACAATGGACGAATTGAGTGATATGTATTTTAATTCAGTGGGGCATAATGCAACATTGCTTTTAAATATACCGCCGAACAATCAGGGAACAGTAGACAAAGCGATTCTGGATCGTGTGACAGAATTCGGAAACAATATCAAAGAGACATTTAAAACCAATTTGGCAAAAGCAGAAGGCGCATCTGTAAAAGTATCTGAAGTAAGAGGAAATGACGAAACATTTAAACCGGGCAATATGATTGATGACAATGATGAGACATATTGGACAACCAGCGATGGAAATAAATCGGGTGAAATTCTGGTCGATTTAGGAGAGAAAAAGAATTTTGATGTGGTATCCATTGAAGAAGCAATCCAGAACGGTCAGAGAATCAATAAATATAAAGTAGAGTACCGTGAGGGAGACAGCGGTGAATGGACTCTGTTAGAAGAAGGGCAGACAATCGGTGCAAAACGTCTTTGCAGAACAAGTGAAGTTTCGGCAAAACAGATTAAAATTACAGTTGAAACAAAAGATGGCAAAGTTCCGATGATCAGTGAAGTTGGCGTATACAAGTCTACAGAAGATATGGAAAAACCAAATCCGATTCCAAAGGGAATGGAAGTTATCGATGTAACAGATAAAAATGTGGAAGATGGAAAAGGATTTACCTTTAAGGGAACATGGCATGATGAAAACCAGCCGCAGTACATTAACGGAACTAACACGTGGGCAAATGCGGGAGCAGAATTAGAACTGAAATTCCATGGTACAAAGGCATATTTCTTTGGAACGGTAGATCCAAACCATGGAAAAGCGGAAATTACAATTGATGGCGGAGACCCTATCACAGTAGATACGAAAGCATCAAAACGTGCAGTTGGACAGAGATGGTTTGAAACTCCAGACTTACAAGATGGAGATCATACAATTAAATTGAAAGTAAGCAGTCAGGCAATCGGAATTGAGGCAGCAGCTGTTATCAACAATGGCGGAAAAGGTATGATTGAGCTGGAGTCTGATTCATACACGATGAATGAAGATGAAACAAAGGATCTGAAAGTAAAACGTGTAGGTGGAACAGAAGGGAAAATTACTGCAAAATTGCAGCCAAATCCGGGAACAGCAATTCAGGATGACTATAATACAGAGTTGAACCCAGTGATTACATTAGAGCCAGGGCAGAAAGAAACGACTGCGCAGGTACAGACAAAGAGAAACAAAAACAAAACAGGTGATCAGTATTTCACAGCTGAAATTACAGATGTTAGCGAAGGAGCAATCCTTGGATTTAACAAAAAGGCAAAAATCAACATCAAAGATATGGAAAGCAGCGAAGGCTCATTGGCTGCACTTGTAAAGGAATGTGAATCGTATAAGAAAGACTGGTTTACTTCTGGATGGGATGAATTTGAGTCAGCTCTGAAACAGGCAAAGATTGTTTTAGAAGATAAAAATGCAACCCCGGAAAAGAGAAATGAAGCAGAAGTAGCTCTGAAAAAAGCAAAAGAGGGATTAGTAAAACGTGAAAAATACACAGCGGAAGATCCGTTTGCATTCCCATGGAGAAAGAATTCCAGTGCTATATTGGAGGCTGAGTTTGCAGAATTACATAATACGGGTGAGAATGAAAAATGGCCATTAAAAGTATCAGATGCAGATTGGGCAAGCAATAAAAAATTTGTGAATTCTTTGGAAAATGAGGATACAATTACAATTCCTTATCATGTAGAAAAACCGGGAATTTATCATGCAGTAGTAACTTATAGAAGCGGTTCAGAGACAAATAGATTCTCTTGGAGTGATGATGCTGGAAATATTCAGACCGGATCTGTATCAGCAGGAAACAAAGATTCGAATGTGACAAAGACAGCAGAATTTGACATTACGGTTACTAAAGCAGGAAGCGGTGTGCTGACATTGAAGGGTGATGCGAAAGCACCACAGTTAGATAAGTTTGAAATTACACCAAAAGATGTGAAATTGTCTGAGTTTACAGTCAATGCATCCATCGAAGGGGAAGGCGGTACAATTACACCGAGTGGAGAAACAAAAGTAACAGAAGGTGAAAATGTAGAATTCAAGATCACACCAGACAAGACACACAAGGTAGCAGACGTTCTGGTAGATGGAGAATCTGTAGGCGCTGTTACATCTTATACATTAAAAGATGTGAAGAAAGATGCGACCATCGTTGCGAAATTTGCACCGGCAGCATATACAGAAGAAAACCGTTTCAATTTCCCGACAGAAGTAAATGGAACAGCAATCACAGCAGAGGCAGAGCATTTTGCATTAAAGAATGTAGGAACAGGTGAAGCATGGCCATTACAGGTGTCTGCAGCCGATTGGGCAAGCAATGGATACTTTGTAAATGCAATGAATAGTGGTGATCAGATTACTTTACACTATCATGCAGAAAAACCGGGAAAATATAAAGCAACTGTACAGTTCCGCAGCGGTGATACAAATAATGGATTGACTTGGTCTGAGGCTGATAATAAAATTGCGGCTCAGACAGAAGTTGTGAAAATAGGAGCTGGAGATCAGGCAAAAGCAACACACACACAAGATATCGAGTTTGTAGTAAATGAAGCAGGTGATGGAACACTGGTATTTACAGCACCGGAAAAGAACGCACCGCAGTTGGATAAATTTGATATTACTATGGTAGAAGAAAAAGCGCCGGTTGTAGTGAACAAAGATGCATTAAAAGCAGTGATTGAAGAAGGAAACAAATTACTGGAAGAAGCTGACAAGTATACAGAGGAGTCTGTAAAAGCATTGGGAGATGCAATAAAAGAAGCAGAAGAAGTTGTGAAAAATGAAAAAGCAACCCAGGCAGAAGTAGATGCAGCTGCTAGCGCAGTAGAAGAAGCGGCTAGAGGACTGGAGGAAAAACCACAGGTGCCGGAGGCAGATAAAACAGCATTAAAAGCAGCCTTAGCAGATGCAGCACAGAAATTGGCAGAATCCGACGTCTATACAGAAGAGTCAGTGGCAGCATTGAAAGAAGCTGTGGAGCTGGCGCAGAGTGTACTGGATAATAGCAATGCGGCACAGGCAGAGATTGATGCAGCAACAACAGCTGTGCGGACAGCAATTGAAAATCTGCAGGAAAAACCACCGGTACAGAAAGAATTTACGATCACAGCAGTTGCACATGGCGGTGGAACCATTGATCCAAGCGGTGCAGTGAAAGTAGAAGAAGGAAAAGATCAGGTATTTACAATCCAACCATATGAAGGATTTGAAGTAAAAGAAGTATTTGTAAATGGAGAATCCGTTGGAGCTGTTACAGAGTACAAATTTGAGGCAGTTCGTGCAGATGCAAGCATTGAAGTATTCTTCGCAGAAAAAGAAGCAGTACAGGCTGACAAGACAAAACTCAACGAGTCCATTGCAGCAGCAGAAGAACTTCTGAAACATGCAGAGGACTATGTTCCGGAAGATGTTCAGAATCTGATGGAAGTACTGGATGCAGCGAAAGCAGTAGCAGCAGATCCGGCAGTGACACAGGAAACAGTGGATGCGGCACAGAATGCACTGGATGCAGCAATGAATATTGCGCCGATCCAGAAAGAGTTTGCAATTATGGCAGCAGCAGGAGAGGGCGGAAGCATCACTCCATGCGGTACTGTAAAGGTAGAACGCGGCATGAGCCAGACATTTGCGATCCAGCCAAAAGAAGGATATGTGATCAGTGATGTTCTTGTAAATGGACAGTCTGTTGGTGCAGTGGCAGAGTATACATTCTGTGATGTGAATGCAGATGCCAATATTACGGCGCTCTTCCAGAAAGCAGCTGTTTCTACAGATAAATCACAGCTTACAGCTGTCATAAAAGAAGCAGAGGAACGTCTGGAACAGGCAGATAAGTACACAGAAGAGACTGTAAAAGCACTTCAGAAAGAGGTGGAGGCAGCGCAGTTTATTCTTGCAGACAAAGAGGCGTCTCAGGCAGACATTGATGCAGCAGTACAGAAAGTAAGAACTGCCATCGATGCACTGGAGGAAAAAGCACAGACTGAGAAACCGGAAAATCCAGACAACAATAAACCGGACAACAAACCAGACAACAAGCCGGGAAATGGAAACAATGGCGGACAAAACAACAATGGAAACAATAATCAGTCTTCCACACAGAAACCGTCAGCAGGAACTCCAAACAAAGCAGTGAAGACGGGAGATGCAACTCCGATCGCCGGAGCAGTATCCGGACTTCTTGCAGGAGGAGCAGCGCTTCTGGCATTCCTGAAAAGACGCAGATAAATAACAAACAAAAAATTCTTCCTAAATAAAATAGCAGTGCTCCGTGCCGGAAGGTATGGGGCACTGTTTTGTGATTCAGGAAATTTGTTTGTTTTTTGGAAATTTTTGAATGAAATATTTGTTGGCAGAACAGTTCTTGTTATTGTTCACACTATTCCCCGCCTATCCATGCGCGATCGTCGTGCCTGCGCACTCCAGTTCTGGGCAGATTTACAGAAAATTTTTAGTATGCTACAATAAAAATTAACAGCTAGAAAAACAAGAAAGATACTTGGGAGGAACTGACATGGAAAAGTGGTTTGTGTCCATGAAGAAAGCGGATTTTACGCAGATTGCGGAAAAATATCATATTTCCCCGATCATCGCGCGCCTGATCCGAAATAGGGATATTTTAGGCGATCAGAATATTGACTATTATTTAAATGGAACGATTGCAGATCTGCACGATGGGATGCTGATGAAAAATATGGATACGGCAGTGGAGATTCTGGAGGAAAAAATCCGGGAAGGCGAAAAGATCCGTGTGATCGGAGATTATGATATCGACGGAGTCAATGCGACGTATATTTTGAAAACAGGATTAGAAAGTCTGGGAGCTTTGGTGGATACGGATATTCCGGATCGGATGAAGGATGGATACGGCCTCAATCAGATGCTCATTGACAGGGCATTGGAGGACGGTGTAGATACGATCATTACCTGTGACAATGGGATCGCAGCCGCTTCAGAGATTGCTTACGGGAAAGCGCAGGGGATGACGATCATTGTGACAGATCACCATGAAGTACCTTATCTGGAAGCGGGAGGAGAGAAAGAATATCTGATTCCCGGTGCAGATGCAGTGGTCAACCCGCATTTACCGGGAGATCCTTATCCGTTTAAAGGTCTGTGCGGTGCTGCAGTTGCGTATAAAGTGGTGGAAGCATTATATAATGTCATGGGACAGGATGCAGATGATGTAGATTTTCTGATGGAAAATGTGGCGATTGCGACCGTGGGGGATGTAATGGATCTGGTGGATGAGAACCGGATTTTTGTAAAACAGGGACTTGAAATGCTGAAACGCACTCAAAACGAAGGACTCAAAGCGCTGATGGAATGTACCCAGGTACCGACAGAGCGACTTTCGGCTTATCACATCGGATTTGTCATTGGACCGTGCATTAACGCCAGTGGACGGTTAGATACGGCAAAGCGGGCATTGGAGCTCCTTGAGGTGAAGAACAGAAGAGAAGCTGTCATGATGGCAGAAGATTTAAAAGCATTGAATGACAGCCGTAAGGAAATGACAGAAAAAGGGGTAGGGCAGGCAGTCGAACAGATCGAGACAACGGATTTGAAAGAGGATCGAGTGCTGGTTGTGTATCTGCCGGACTGTCATGAGAGTATTGCGGGAATCATTGCCGGAAGACTGAAAGAAAAATATTATAAACCGGTGTTTGTTCTGACGCAGGGAGAACATGGCGTCAAAGGGTCCGGGCGTTCTATTGAAAGCTACCATATGTTTGAGGAAATGTGCAAATGCAGGGCGTTATTCACAAAATTCGGAGGCCATAAGCTGGCGGCAGGGCTATCTCTGGAAGAGAAGAATGTGGAACGTTTCCGCAGAACGATCAATGAACTCTGTGAGCTGACCAGTCAGGATCTGATGCCGAAAGTATCCATTGACATGCAGCTTCCTCTTGCGTATGTAACAGAAGAGCTGATTGAAGAACTGGAACTTCTGGAGCCTTTCGGGAAAGGAAATACAAAGCCGTTGTTTGCGGAAAAAAACTTAAAAGTACAGAATCTCCGGATCATCGGGAAGAATCAGAACGTCCTGAAATTTCAGGTTTTGGATCAGGCCGGGCGGAAAATGGAAGCCATTTATTTTGGAGAGGTACAGGAGTGTATGGAGTATCTGCAGACAAAAGAAAAGGTATCTCTGACATTTTACCCATCGGTCAATGAATACCGGGGGAATAAAACCATACAGATTACAGTGGTAAATTATCAATAATGATGATATACTAATCCATATGGAATTTTTACGATGGAAAAGAAAAAGGGGGATTTGATATGGCAGGTACGCTGGAATATGAACTTCTGAACAAAAATCTGGAGATGGTGGATGGGCACGCCGTGAAAGCACCTGAAGATTATCAAAACCCTGAGCAGTTATATGACGCATTGATTGCAAGGGTGAGAAAATATCATCCGTCTGCGGATATTTCTCTGATCGAGAAAGCTTATCAGCTTTCCAGAGAGGCTCACAAGGAGCAGGTGCGAAAGTCCGGAGAGCCCTATATCATCCATCCGCTCTGGGTGGGGATCATTCTGGCTGATTTGGAGATGGATAAAGAGACGATCGTGGCAGGGATGCTCCATGATACGGTGGAAGATACTGAGATGACAGTGGAGGATATCACAAGAGAATTTGGAGAAGAAGTCGCACTTCTGGTAGACGGGGTCACCAAGTTGGGTCAGCTGTCTTATTCGAAAGATAAGCTGGAAGTACAGGCGGAGAATCTCAGAAAGATGTTTCTGGCTATGGCAAAGGACATCCGTGTCATCATCATCAAGCTGGCAGACCGTCTGCATAATATGCGGACGCTGGAGTTTATGATTCCGGCAAAACAGAAGGAAAAAGCCAGAGAGACGATGGATATTTACGCTCCGATCGCTCAGAGACTTGGAATCTCCAAGATTAAGACGGAGCTGGATGATCTCTCTTTGAAATATTATCAGCCGGAAGTGTATTTCCAGCTGGTGAAAGATTTGAATGAGCGAAAGACCGAGCGGGAAGAGTTTGTACAGCAGATCGTGGCAGAAGTTTCTCATCATATGGAGAACGCCCATATCCAGGCCAAGGTGTACGGAAGAGTGAAGCATTTCTTCAGTATTTATAAGAAGATGGTGAATCAGAACAAGACGTTGGATCAGGTATACGACCTGTTTGCAGTACGGATCATCGTGGATTCTGTGAAGGACTGCTATGCAGCTCTGGGCGTGATCCATGAGATGTACACTCCGATTCCGGGGCGGTTTAAAGACTATATCGCCATGCCAAAAGCCAATATGTATCAGTCACTGCATACCACGCTGATGGGACCGGCAGGGCAGCCGTTTGAGATCCAGATCCGTACGGAAGAGATGCACAAGACGGCAGAGTATGGTATTGCCGCTCACTGGAAATATAAAGAAAGCGGTGGTCCGGCGAAGAATAATAAGAGCCGGGAAGAAGAAAAGTTAAGCTGGCTTCGTCAGATTCTGGAGTGGCAGAGAGACATGTCAGATAATCGGGAGTTTTTAAGTCTCTTAAAAGGCGATCTGGATCTGTTTGCAGAAGATGTGTATTGTTTTACTCCAAACGGAGATGTGAAGAACCTGCCAAATGGTTCTACTCCGGTGGATTTTGCCTATGCGATCCACAGTGCGGTGGGCAACAAGATGGTAGGAGCCCGTGTCAACGGCAAGCTGGTCAATATTGATTACAAGATCCAGAACGGAGACCGGATTGAGATTCTGACTTCTCAGAATTCCAAAGGACCGAGCCGTGACTGGCTGAATATTGTAAAGAGTACGCAGGCAAAGAACAAGATCAATCAGTGGTTTAAGCATGAGTTTAAGGAAGAAAATATCATCCGCGGAAAAGAACTGATCGCCGCATATTGCAAGTCCAAGTCTCTGACCCAGGCAGATCTGATGAAGCCCAAGTATCTGCAGATCGTCCAGAGAAAGTACGGATTCCGTGACTGGGATGCGGTTCTGGCGGCTATCGGGCACGGCGGTTTAAAAGAAGGTCAGGTGGTCAACCGTCTGGTAGAAGAGTATGGAAAAGATCACAAAAAAGAGATTACAGACGCGACGATCCTGGAGAAGATTTCTGAGGCAAATAATCAGAAAGTCCACATTGCAAAATCGAAAAGCGGAATCGTAGTCAAAGGAATCGATGATATGGCAGTGCGGTTCTCCAAATGCTGCAATCCGGTTCCGGGCGATGAAATCGTCGGATTTGTGACCAGAGGAAGAGGGATGACGATCCACCGTACGGACTGTGTAAATATGCTGCATCTGTCTGCTGCGGAGAGGGAGCGTCTGATCGATGCAGAGTGGGAGAATAACGCGGAGACGGAAGGCGGCGGACAGTATCTGGCAGAGCTGAAGATGTATGCAAACGACAGGCAGGGACTGCTTCTGGATGTAACGAAGGTATTTACAGAAGAAAAGATCGATGTCAGATCTATGAATACACGAACCAGCAAAAAAGGAACCGCTACACTGGAAATGGGATTTATTGTAAAGGGCAGAGAACAGCTGAATCTTATCATAAAAAAACTGCGCAATGTAGAAGGAGTTCTGGATATTGAACGGACAGCGGGGTAGAGAAAAATGAGAATCAAAAAATTTGTGATCGGAATGGTCGGCACCAACTGTTATGTGGTGTACAATGAAAATACTAAAGAATGTTTTGTTGTGGATCCGGCGGCACCATCTGCGCCGCTTGTCGAATTTATCCGGACAGAGGGTCTTCAGTTGCAGGGAATCCTCCTGACACATGGTCATTTTGATCATATTATGGGAATTGACACACTGCGCAGAGAATGGTCAGTTCCTGTTTATGCCAGTGCACTGGAGCAGAAGGTTCTGACAGATGCCAATGTGAATCTGTCTGTTGCATATGGAGCGGGGTATGTGTTTGCGGACGCCAAGTTTCTGGAAGATGGGGCATCTCTCGCACTTGCAGGATATCAGATCCGTATGATCTCCACTCCGGGGCATACGGCGGGAGGATGCTGTTATTATATAGAAGAAGAGAAGGTTCTTTTCAGCGGAGATACACTGTTTGCAGGATCTGTTGGAAGAACAGATTTTCCGACAGGCAGTATGAGTACACTGGTGCGTTCGGTAAAAGAGCGATTGCTGAGCCTTCCGGAAGATACGCAGGTGTATCCGGGACATATGGAGGCAACAACGATTGGATTTGAAAAGGAGAATAATCCGTTTTTATAAGAAAACGGAAGAGAAATATGATGATACAGATCAGCAGTAAAGATACGTTATATATGTATAATTTATATCATATTGTGAAGGCTTTTTTCCCGAATGAGGAGATCAGCCAGAATCTGGACGAAAAGCAGGAATCTCTGGTTTCAGTGAAACTGGAAGAGAATTCTTGCTTTTATGTTCCTGTTTCAGAAATTGCAGACTGTCCGGACCGCCAGGATGGAAAGAAGAAGGTGACAAAGCTTGTCTATGACTGGCTGTCAAAAGTGACCGGACGGATACTTGCCTGGGGGATGCTGACAGGTGTCAGACCGACAAAGCTGGCTATGCAGAAACTGGAAGCCGGTATGAGCCGAAAAGAAGTCTGCACATTTTTAGAGCAGGAGTACGGAGTCAGTCACCAGAAGGCAGAACTTGGCATTGCGATTGCAGAGCGGGAAAAAGAGCTGCTTGGCAGACTGGACTATGAGCAGGGATTCAGTCTCTATGTAGGGATTCCGTTTTGTCCAAGCATCTGTTCGTACTGTTCTTTCAGTTCGTCCCCTCTGGCGGAGTGGAAAGACCGGGTAGATGATTATTTAAAGGCGCTCTGTCAGGAAATCCGGGCACTGGGAGAGCGGGCAGAAGAAAGAAAGCTTAATACGATCTATATCGGAGGAGGGACTCCGACAACACTGGAGGCAGAGCAACTTTTTGAGCTTTTGGATACGATACAGAAGTCGTTTTCATTTGAGTATCTGCAGGAGTTTACGATCGAAGCGGGAAGACCGGACAGCATTACAAGAGAAAAGCTGGAAGTGATGCGAAGATTTCCGGTGACCAGGATTTCTGTCAATCCCCAGACCATGCAGCAGAAAACGCTGGATCTGGTGGGAAGAAAGCATACCGTTCAGGATGTAAAAGACATTTTCCATGCAGCCAGAGAGCTTGGATTTGACAATATCAACATGGATCTGATCGCAGGACTTCCGGGAGAGACGGCGGAGGATATGAGGGATACGCTTTGTCAGATTGAAGAGCTTTCGCCGGACAGTCTGACGGTTCATGCGCTGGCGATCAAGCGGGCGGCGAAGTTCGGCCAGGAGCAGCGCAAGATTGATCTGCATTCTGAGATCGAACAGATGGTAGAAGAGAGTGCCAGGGCGGCAGAACGCATGGGACTTGTGCCGTATTATCTGTACCGGCAGAAAAATATTGCGGGAAATTTTGAAAATGTTGGATATGCAAAGGTTGACAAAGCCGGAATATACAATATACTTATTATGGAAGAAAAACAGACGATCCTTGCAGCAGGGGCAGGTGCCTCCACAAAGATCGTGCTTCCGGAGAAGATCCGTCTGGACAATGGACGGGAGACGAATCTGATCCGCATAGAAAATGTGAAAAATATTACGGAGTATGAAAGCCGTATTGATGAGATGATAGAGAGAAAAGGAGAATGGTTATGGCGCTGAAAAAGAAACCGGTAACCGGAATGAAAGATATGATGCCGGCGGAGATGGAGATCCGCGATTATGTGATCGGACAGATCAAAGAGACATACCGCGCATTTGGATTCTCATCCATTGAGACTCCATGTGTAGAGCACATTGAAAATCTCTGCAGCAAACAGGGCGGAGACAATGAAAAACTGATCTTCAAGATTTTAAAAAGAGGAGAAAAGCTGAAGATCGAAGAAGCAAAAGAAGAAAAAGATGTTGTGGACGGAGGACTTCGTTACGATCTGACAGTACCGCTGTCCAGATACTATGCGAACAATGCAAATGAACTGCCGTCTCCGTTTAAAGCACTTCAGATGGGAAATGTCTGGAGAGCGGACAGACCGCAGAGGGGACGATTCCGTCAGTTTATGCAGTGTGATATCGATATTCTGGGAGAGCCAGGTAATCTGGCAGAGATCGAGCTGATCCTGGCAACGACGACGCTGCTTGGAAAACTGGATTTTAAAAACTTTACGATCCGTATCAATGACAGAAGAATTTTAAAAGCAATGGCAGCATACAGCGGATTTGCAGAGAGTGATTATGAAAATGTATTCATCATCCTGGACAAGATGGACAAGATCGGTCTGGATGGTGTGGCAGCAGAATTAGAGGAAAACGGATATGCGAAAGAGTCTGTGGAAAAATATTTGCAGTTATTCAAAGAGATTACGAATGACGTGGAAGGCGTACGTTACTGTAAAGAAAAACTGGAAGGCTTTCTTGCGGATGACGCGGCGGCTTCGCTTGAGACCATCATCACATGTGTAGAGAGTGCGAAAGAAGCGGATTTCCGTATGAAATTTGATCCTACACTGGTTCGCGGAATGTCCTATTACACAGGAACGATCTTTGAGATTTCCATGGATGAATTCGGCGGTTCTGTCGGCGGCGGCGGGCGCTATGACGAGATGATCGGAAAATTCACGGGTCAGAACACACCGGCAGTTGGTTTTTCCATCGGATTCGAGCGGATCGTGATGCTGCTTTTAGAAAGAGGATATCAGGTGCCGACGGCAGCGCAGAAAAAAGCATTTCTTATCGATAAGAAAGTGCCACAGGAAGGCATGCTGAAGATCTTGAATCTGGCAAAGGCAGAACGCGCTCTCGGCAAACAGGTGATGATCGTCAATATGAAGAAAAATAAAAAGTTCCAGAAGGAGCAGCTGATGGAACAGGGATATACAGAGATTGTAGACTGCTATGCAGACAACATCGAGCAGTTGTAGAGAAGAAGGGAGAAACAGAGAAATGGCAGAATCAATGCAGGGACTCAAAAGAACACACCGATGCGGGGAACTGTCCAGTGCAAACATTGGAGAGAAAGTAACCGTCATGGGATGGGTACAGAAGAACAGAAATAAAGGCGGAATCGTATTTATGGATCTGCGTGACCGCTCCGGAATCCTTCAGATTGTATTTGAGGGAGAAGAGCAGGCAGAGCTGATGGAAAAAGCTGCAAAATTAAGAAGTGAGTTTGTAGTTGCGGTTGTAGGAGATGTGGAGAAGAGAAGCGGTGCAGTCAATGAAAACCTGGCAACAGGAGAGATTGAAGTGCGTGCTGAAGAACTTCGCATCCTCTCAGAATCCGAGGTACCGCCGTTCCAGGTGGAAGAAAACAGCAAGACAAAGGAAGAACTTCGTCTGAAATATCGTTATCTGGATTTAAGAAGACCGGATCTTCAGAGAAACCTGCGTATGAGAAGTCAGGTCACAACACTGGCACGTCAGTTTTTCGCAGAAGAAGGCTTCCTTGAGATCGAGACTCCGATCCTCGGAAAGACAACACCGGAAGGGGCAAGAGATTATCTGGTGCCTAGCCGTGTACATCCGGGAAGTTTTTACGGACTTCCACAGTCACCACAGCTTTACAAACAGCTTCTGATGTGTTCCGGATGTGACCGCTATATCCAGATCGCAAAATGTTTCCGTGACGAGGACCTTCGTGCAGACAGACAGCCGGAGTTTACCCAGATCGATATGGAGCTTTCCTTTGTAGATGTAGATGACGTGATCGAAGTCAACGAGCGTTTCCTTGCAAAACTGTTCAAGGAAGTTCTGGATGTGGATGTACAGCTTCCGATCCAGAGAATGACATGGCAGGAAGCGATGGACCGCTACGGTTCTGACAAACCGGATACCCGTTTCGGTATGGAACTGGTGAATGTGACAGAGACTGTGAAAGACAGTGAATTTGTTGTGTTCAAAGGGGCGATTGAGAACGGAGGAACAGTCCGTGGTATCAACGCAAAAGGACAGGGAGCAATGCCGCGTAAGAAGATTGACAAGCTGGTGGCATTTGCAAAAGATTTCGGTGCCAAGGGACTTGCTTATATTGCAATTCAGGAAGATGGTACGGTGAAGTCCTCCTTCTCCAAATTTATGACAGAAGAAGAGATGAACAATCTGATTGCAGCAATGAACGGAGAAGCAGGAGATTTACTGCTCTTTGCGGCAGACAAGAACAAAGTTGTATGGGATGTCCTTGGAAATTTACGTCTGGAACTGGCAAAACAGATGGAACTTCTGGACAAGAATCAGTACAATTTCCTGTGGGTTACAGAATTCCCGCTGCTTGAGTGGAGCGATGAGCAGAATCGTTATCTGGCAATGCATCACCCATTCACGATGCCGATGGAAGAAGATCTGCAGTATATTGATTCCGAGCCGGGCAGAGTCCGTGCAAAAGCGTACGATATCGTCTTAAATGGAAATGAGATCGGTGGAGGAAGTGTAAGAATCTTCCAGAACGACGTACAGGAGAAGATGTTTGAGGTGCTTGGATTTACAAAAGAGCAGGCATATGAGCAGTTTGGCTTCCTTCTGGATGCATTCAAATACGGAGTACCGCCTCACGCAGGACTGGCATATGGTCTGGACAGAATGGTCATGCTGATGGCAAAAGAAGACAGTATCCGTGATGTGATGGCATTCCCGAAGATCAAAGACGCATCCTGCCTGATGACACAGGCTCCAAGTATGGCAGACAATAAACAGTTGGAAGAACTGGGGCTGAAACTGGATATTCAGGAAGAAACAGAAGAATAAAAGAGAAACTTGTCCGAAAAGGGCAGCAGAAAATGAGGGGCTGTGAGTAGATCGCAGCTTCTCTTATTTTACGGAAATAACAGAAATATCGGGAAAAACAGAATTTGAATAAGAAAAAAGGACTGTAAATCTTTCGATTCACAGTCCTATAAGAGCGATAGACGGGGTTCGAACCCGCGACCCCGACCTTGGCAAGGTCGTACTCTACCAGCTGAGCCACTATCGCGTTTGTTTTGTGTTCCCCTCGGAACAATATATACTATACTACAGGAGTTCTGATCTGTCAACAACTTTTTTGAAAAAAATTAATTTTTTTGAAATTTCTAATTGTATGTTCAAATCCTACTGTTTACACTAATCCCTGCCTGTATATTATAATATAAAGAGAATTATTCTCATCGACTTTTTTGCTCTGATGTGTTAAAATCGAAAAGAATCATTCTTCAGTCCAAAAGAGGAGAATGAAATAGAGATCAAAAGGGATAAGGGAGCTAAGGAACAGGAGGAAAAGGTATGATGGCAGCAGCGATAGGAATGATAATTGTAGCATTGGCGCTTATGATTTTTTGTGTTGCGGTAATGTGGAAAGTATTTTGTAAAGCAGGAGAACCCGGATGGGCGTCATTGATCCCGTTTTATAATTTGTATGTAATGACCAGGATAACCTGGGGGAGAGGATGGCTGTTTATTTTTGGATTCCTGCCGCTGGGGAATCTGATATTTGCAATTTTTACAATGATAAAACTGGCAAAAGTATTTGGAAAGAAAGGTGGATTTGCCTGTGGGCTGATTTTCTTAAGTATTGTCTTTCTTCCAATCCTTGCGTTTGGAAAGGCAGAGTATACAGGTCCGGATCCGGAGAAAAGTACAGGAGTGATCATAGCCAGTGCGATCACTGGCGGAATCGGTATCATTCTATTGGTACTTGAAGTGATAGCAGTTGTCGCACTGGGCCTGTTTGCAGTTTCAGATCTGACAGTACAACAGACACAGGATGCGGTGATTTCACAAGAAGTTCCGGAGGAAACACAGGAAGAACCAGATGTGAAAGAAGAGGAGGGCGTTCAGAGAGAATATGAGGGCACTCCGATTGAAGGATATGAGGATTTTGAGACAGTATCCCTGGATGGTTATCAATGGGTTACGGATGTCACATTGTTCAAGGCCGGGAAGAATACAGTTACGGAGTCCACAGCAACTTCCGCAAAAGATGGAATTGAGCTGAAAGCAGGTTTTACACTTCTGGCTGCGGATGAAATGATTGAGCAGAGAATCTCGGCAGAAGTGCAAAATATCCGAAAGACATTGGAAAGTCAGGCGGGAATCTATACGGATATTACTGTAGGTGAGATGGTAGCAGAAGACGGATTCGTGATGCAGCAGCTGATCTGCAATCAGATCGGGGCAGATGGAGTGGCTTATCCGTGTACTGAGATCATACAGGTTCAGTTGATGGAGGACCGGGAAATTCTGGTGAGCAGTGTATCTTTGAATACTTCTCAGGCAACAGAAAACACAGAGCGATTGTTTACACAGGCCTGTGAATTATATGGTATTGCCTTTCAATAAGGTCAGCTATAGATAGAAGCGGACAGAAGAATGTCCGCTTTACTTTTCGAAAAGATTTTGTTACTCTATAGAAACAGAAGTCTGTAGACGGAGCAAAGAAAAACAGTGGATTCAAAAACAGAGGTGAAGAGTATGGAAAATAAAAAGATCAAAGTGGCATTGCTGGGACTTGGAACAGTTGGAGGCGGAGTGTACAAATTGATCCAGAGGAGATCAGAAAGTATGATACACACAGTCGGCGCCGAGCTGGAAGTGGAAAAGATCCTGGTACACAGTCTGCATAAAAAAAGAGAAGGTGTGGATACAGAGCTTCTCACAACGGACTGGAAATCGATTGTAAACGATCCGGAGATTCAGATTGTGATTGAAGTGATGGGCGGGATCGAACCGGCAAAGTCCATGATCGAGGAAGCACTTGGAGCCGGAAAGCATGTGGTGACAGCGAATAAAGATCTGATGGCAGAACACGGAGGAGAGCTTTTGGACCTTGCGGCGGCACATGGCTGTGATCTGCTGTTTGAGGCATCGGTGGCAGGCGCTATTCCAATCATCCGTCCGCTCAAACAGTGTCTTGCCGGAAATGAGATCTCAGAAGTGATGGGGATCGTGAACGGAACGACAAACTATATTTTAACCAAGATGTTTGAAGAAAATATGGATTTTAAGACTGCACTTGCAAAAGCAACAGAGCTGGGATATGCAGAGGCAGATCCGACAGCGGATGTGGAAGGGCTGGATGCCGGAAGAAAGGCCGCGATCCTTTCCTCCATTGCCTTTCATTCCAGAGTACAGTTTAAAGATGTTTATACAGAAGGAATCACAAAGATCACAGCAGAAGATATTGCCTATGCAAAAGAATTTGACTGTGTGATCAAGCTGCTTGCAGTTGCGCACAATACGGACAAAGGGATTGAAGTGGGAGTGTATCCGGTGCTGCTTGGAAAAGAGCATCCCCTGTCGTCCGTGCGGGATTCGTTCAATGCTGTTTTTGTGCACGGAGATGCTGTGGATGATGCGATGTTTTACGGAAGAGGTGCCGGGGAGATGCCGACGGCAAGTGCTGTTGTCGGTGATGTGATTGATGTTGCCAGAAACCTGCAGTTTGGATGCAACGGAAGAATCAGCTGTACCTGCTATCAGGATTTGCCGGTGAAGCCGTTTGATGAAGTGAAAAATAAATTTTTCCTCAGAATGCAGGTGAAAAACGAACCGGGAGTTCTGGCGAAAGTGGCAAGTGTATTTGGCGGTCACAAGGTAAGTATCCGCAGAGTTGTGCAGAAGCATGTACAGGAAGAAGCGGCTGAACTGGTCATCAGTACAGAAAAAGTGAAAGAGTATCATATCAAGGATGCGCTGAGAGAGCTGCAGAAAATGGACAGCATTTCTGAGATCAGCAGTATGATCAGAGAATATTAGAAGGGGAAGATAAGATTGAGTTACGCAGATAAAGTATTTATAGAGATGTGCAGAGACATTATTGACAACGGAACGAGTACAGAGGGAGAAAAGGTACGCCCGGTATGGGAGGATGGAACCTCTGCGTACACCATCAAAAAATTTGGTGTTGTGAACCGTTATGACCTCTCAAAAGAGTTTCCGGCACTGACTCTGCGAAGGACAGGAATCAAGAGCTGTGTGGATGAGATGCTGTGGATCTGGCAGAAAAAGTCCAACAACATTCATGATTTAAACAGTCACATCTGGGACAGCTGGGCAGATGAGGACGGTTCCATCGGAAAAGCCTACGGCTATCAGATGCAGGTAAAGCATCAGTATAAAGAGGGAATGATGGATCAGGTGGATCGTGTGATCTATGATCTGAAGAACAATCCTTACAGCCGACGGATCATGACGAATATCTATGTGCATCAGGATCTTCATGAGATGAATCTGTATCCATGTGCATACAGCATGACATTTAATGTGACAAAAGAAAAGGACAGCGACAAACTGACATTAAATGGAATCCTGAATCAACGTTCTCAGGATGTACTGGCAGCAAATAACTGGAATGTGTGTCAGTATGCGGTGCTGCTTCATATGCTGGCACAGGTGTGTGATATGAAGGTCGGAGAGTTTGTTCATGTGATCGCAGATGCGCATATTTATGACAGACATATCCCGATGATCGAGGAACTGATCAAAAGAGAACCGCTTCCGGCACCGAAATTCTGGCTGAATCCGGAGGTAAAAGACTTTTATGAATTTACACCGGATGATGTACGGCTGGATGGATATGAGACACATCCTCAGATTAAGAATATTCCAATCGCGGTATAGGTGTTGTGTAAAAAAAGGAGGAAATGAATATGAATGCAATTGTAGCAGCCGATAAAAACTGGGCAATCGGATATAAAAACAAACTGCTGGTCAGCATTCCGGCAGATATGAAGTTTTTCCGTCAGATGACAGGTGGAAAGGTAGTTGTGATGGGAAGAAAGACGCTGGAAAGCTTTCCGAACGGTCTGCCGCTGAAGAACCGCACCAATATTGTGCTGACAGGGAATCCCAATTATCATGTGAAAGATGCAGTGATCGTGCATACAACAGAAGAATTGCTGGAAGAACTGAAAAAATATGATGAGGAAGAAATCTTTGTGATCGGCGGGGAAAGTGTTTACCGTATGATGCTTCCTTATTGCAGCAAAGTATATGTAACAAAGATCGACCATGCATATCAGGCAGATACGTATTTCCCGAATCTGGATCAGCTGGAAGACTGGGAAATGACAGAAGTCAGTGAAGAGCATACTTGTTTTGATCTGGAGTATGTATTTTCGACTTACGAGCGCCGACAGTGAAGGCAGGCATATCATGAAATTTAGAAAAACATACAAGAGAAAACAGGCGGCAGTGCTGCTGAGTGTGTTTCTTTTGGTGACAAGTGTGGCCGGATGTCAGAGAGTGGGGGCTGTGAAAGAGACCGGCGAAGAGAAAGTAAATGTCGTGACAACCATTTTTCCACAGTATGATTTTGTACGTCAGATCGCAGGGGATAATGTAGAAGTATCGATGCTTTTAAAGCCGGGAGAAGAGACACACTCCTATGAGCCGACACCGCAGGACATTCTGAAGATCCAGAATTGTGATCTGTTTATTTATGTGGGTGGTGAGAACGATGAATGGGTGGAGGATATTCTGGACTCCATCGATACAGAGCATATCAGACTGCTTCGCCTGATCGACTGCGTGGATACGGTAAATGAAGAACACGTAGAAGGGATGAAAGAAGAACGTGGTCATGAACATGAAGAAGAGGAAGAGCACGAGCATGAGCACGGGGAAGAGGAGCACGAAACACATGAGACGCTGACTCCGGATGAACATGTATGGACGTCTCCAGAGAATGCCATTGCAATCGTGGAACAGATTGCCGAGGTGCTGGGAGAGCTGGATCCGGAGCAGACGGCAGTTTATGAAGAGAACGAAAAAGCGTATGTGAGTCTTTTAGAAGAGCTGGATGATGAGTTTCGTGAGGTGGTAAGTTCGGCCAAACGCGATGTGCTGCTTTTTGGAGACCGTTTTCCGTTTCGGTATTTTGCAGATGAATACGGTCTGAAATACTATGCGGCATTTCCGGGCTGCGCATCCGATACGGAGCCAAGTGCGGCAACGATGGCGTTTTTGATTAAAAAGGTGGAGCAGGAGCACATCCCGGTAGTCTTAAAAATGGAGCTGAGCAATGAGAATATTGCAAATGCCATTGCCGAGACGACACATGCGAAAGTGATGACGTTTTACAGCTGTCATAATCTGACTGCAAAGGAATTTGCAGACGGGGAGACTTATCTGAGCATGATGAAAAAGAATGTAGAAACATTAAAGGAGGCTTTGAACTGATGGCATTGATAAAATGTGATGGAATTTCGATCGCATATGAGGGACAGACGGTTGTTCGGGATCTGTCTTTTTGGATCGAGCAGGGAGATTATCTCTGCATTGTGGGAGAGAATGGTTCCGGAAAGAGTACGCTGGTAAAAAGTCTTCTTGGATTAAAACCGCCCTTTAAAGGGCAGATTCTGCTGGGAGACGGATTGAAGCAAGACGAGATCGGGTATCTTCCGCAGCAGACGGTCGTGCAGAAAGATTTTCCGGCAAGCGTTTATGAGGTGGTACTTTCCGGCAGACTCAACAGCAGAGGCTGGCGGCCGTTTTACAGCGCAGCGGATAAGAAGGCAGCCAGAGAGAATATGGAGCTTTTAGGAATCCGGGAAATGGAACACCAGTGCTTCCGGGATCTTTCCGGCGGACAGAAACAGAGGGTACTGCTGGCGAGAGCGCTGTGTGCCACAAAGAAGCTCCTGTTGTTAGACGAGCCCGTGACAGGACTGGATCCGCTGGTGACTGCAGAGTTTTACCAGTTGATTGAAAAAATCAATAAGGAGGCTAAAATTGCAGTTGTCATGGTGTCTCATGATATCGAAAGTACGATACAGTATGCAAGCCATATCCTGCATTTGCAGGAGAGCGCCCTGTTTTACGGGACTGCGCAGGAATATCAAAACAGTACAGTCGGCAAGAGATTTCTGGGAGGTGAGGGAAATGCTTGATACATTTATGGAAATGATGTCCTATCCATTTATGGTGCGGGCGTTTCTGGTGGGTTCCCTGGTGGCATTGTGTTCGGCACTTCTGGGAGTCAGTCTGGTACTGAAACGCTATTCGATGATCGGAGACGGGCTTTCTCATGTTGGATTCGGGGCGCTGGCGATCGCGGCTGCGCTGAACATGGCGCCTTTGGCAGTTGCAATTCCGGTGGTTGTTGTGGCTGCGGTTCTGCTTCTTCGCATCAGCGGTAGCAGCAAGATCAAAGGAGATGCGGCAATCGCACTGATTTCTACGGGAGCACTGGCGATCGGGATTATGGTGATTTCCATGACGACAGGAATGAACACCGATGTTTATAACTATATGTTCGGAAGTATCCTTGCCATGAGCGGTGAGGATGTGCAGTTCAGTATTCTTCTGTCGGTTGCGGTGCTGATTTTATATCTGTTTTTCTATAATAAGATTTTTGCGATCACCTTTGATGAGACTTTCGCCCGGGCAACAGGAGTCCGTGCAAATCTGTATAATACTCTGATTGCGGTGCTGACGGCAGTTACGATCGTGTTGGGAATGCGGATGATGGGAGCACTTCTGATCTCCAGTCTGATCATTTTTCCGGCGCTGACTTCCATGCGGGTGTTTAAGACCTTTAAGGGTGTGATTCTGAATTCAGCGATCCTATCGGTTGTATGCCTGATTCTGGGAGTGACGATTTCCTATGTGTATGCAACACCGGCAGGTGCGAGTGTAGTTGTGGTTAATATGGCAATGCTGGCTGTCTACAGTGTGATCGGAGCCCTGAAAAACAGAAACAACGGGAAGTAAATGCGAATTGGATTAAAAAAGATCAAGAAAAGGAAATTGACAAAGATAAAAATACACCGTATAATGAGGATAAATTTCAGCAGCGAAAGCCTCTGAAATTCAGTGTATGAGGAATTTTATTCGCCCTGAGCTTTTTGACAGCTTGGGGCGTTTTGCATAAGGAGGGTGTGAAAGGTGAGGCAGATTTCAGGAAACAAATTATTTGTAAAAGCGTTAAAAGAAGAAGGTGTAGAAGTATTGTTCGGATATCCGGGCGCGTGTACGATCGACATCAGCGATGAGCTGTATAAGCAGAGCGGGATTGATGTGATCCTTCCGAGACACGAGCAGGCACTGGTGCATGAAGCAGATGCGTATGCGAGGACAACGGGGAAAGTCGGCGTCTGTCTGGTGACCAGCGGACCGGGAGCGACCAATCTGGTGACAGGACTTGCGACTGCCAATTATGACAGTGTTCCGCTGGTCTGTTTTACCGGACAGGTGGCGAGACATCTGATCGGAAATGATGCATTTCAGGAAGTGGATATTGTGGGGATCACACGGAGCATCACCAAGTATGGTGTGACGGTCACGAAGCGGGAAGATCTTGGACGGATCATCAAGGAGGCATTTTATATCGCAAGAACGGGAAGGCCGGGACCGGTTCTGATCGATCTTCCGAAAGATGTGATGGCGGAGCTTGGCAGTGCACAGTATCCGAAAGAGGTGAATATCAGAGGATATAAGCCGAATACCAGTGTACATATCGGACAGCTGAAAAGAGCGATCAAGATGCTTCACAAGGCAAAACGACCGCTGTTTCTGGCAGGCGGAGGGGTGAATATTGCGCGCGCCAGTGCATTGTTTACAGAAGTGGTGGAAAAAACACAGGTGCCGGTAGTGACAACGATCATGGGGCGAGGCGCCATTGCGACAAATCATCCGCTGTTTATCGGAAATCTGGGGATGCACGGCGCTTATGCAGCCAATATGGCAGTCAGCGGCTGTGATCTGCTGTTTTCCATCGGGACGCGCTTTAATGACCGGATCACGGGAAAACTGCATGAATTTGCGCCTCATGCACAAATTGTCCATATTGATATCGATACGGCATCGATTTCCAGAAATATTCATGTGGATATTCCAATCGTAGCAGATGCCAAAGAAGCGCTTACGAAGATGACGGAGTATGTGGAAGAGTGCGAGACAAAAAAATGGCTTGCGCAGATCGCGGCATGGAAAGAGGAGCATCCGCTTCGGATGAAACGGCATGCATTGATGAGCCCTCTGGATATTATTGAAGAGATGAACCGTCAGTTTGACGATGCAATCATCACGACAGATGTCGGTCAGCATATGATGCTGGTGTCTCAGTATGCGGAGATTACAGAAAAGAAGCAGCTTGTCATGTCCGGAGGACTGGGGACGATGGGATATGGATTCCCGGCGGCGATCGGAGCACAGATCGGTAATCCGGAGAAACGAGTGATCGCAGTTTCCGGGGATGGCGGTATGCAGATGAATATTCAGGAGTTTGCAACGGCAGTTCTGGAGGAGACACCGGTCATCGCCTGTGTATTTAACAATACATATCTGGGGATGGTGCGTCAGTGGCAGAAGCTGTTTTACGGAAAACGCTATGGGATGACCAATCTGCGCGCAGGAGCGCTTTCGAGACGGACAGATGGAGCCGAATTTCCGGAGTATACGCCGGATTTTGTAAAACTGGCAGAAAGCTATGGGGCAAAAGGAATCCGTGTGACAAAAACAGAAGAGATCTCGGCAGCATTTGAAGAGGCAAAGAAAAATACAAAAACTCCGACCCTGATTGAATTTATCATTGATCCGGAAGAGATGGTATATCCGATGATCAAGCCGGGCGGAACACTGGAAGATATGATTATGGATTGTTAGGAGGAAGACGGACGATGGCAGATAAAAGTATGAAAAAAAGATGGATTTCTCTGTATGTGGAAAATCAGGTGGGAGTGCTTTCTAAGATTTCCGGTCTGTTTTCCGGAAAATCCTACAACTTGGACAGTCTGACAGTAGGAACCACAGAAGATCCGACGGTATCCCGAATGACAATCGCCACAGTCAGTGATGATGAGACATTTGAGCAGATCAAAAAGCAGCTCAATCGAATGGTAGAAGTGATCAAGGTCATCGATTTTACAGATATTTTTGTGCGGATGAAAGAAATCCTTTATATCAAAGTCCGGAAGTGTACACTGGATCAGAAAGTGGAGCTGCATCAGATCGCAGAGACATTTAAAGGAAAAGTGATCGACTGTGACAGAGACAGCCTGCTTCTGGAATTTGTACAGACCGGGACGAAAAACGACGCAGTGGTGAAGCTGATAAAAGAAGAATTCAAAAGTATTGAAGTCGTCAGAGGCGGAAGTGTCGGGATTGAATCCATCAGTATGATGGAACGATAAAAAAACAGAGCGCACTCTTGATTTTTGAGCGTGAGAGTATTATAATTGCAACAAACAAGTTGCAAATACGTTCGATTGAGGAATGGAGGAGTTTTTGATGGAGAAGAAACAGATCGATTGGGAGAATCTCGGATTTGGTTATGTACAGACTGAACAGAGATATGTTTCCAATTATAAAGACGGAAAATGGGATGAGGGAGGACTGACAGAAGACGCCGGTGTGGTACTCAATGAATGTGCCGGAGTCCTGCAGTATGCACAGACTGTATTTGAAGGAATGAAAGCTTATACGACAGAAGACGGTAAGATCGTTGTATTCAGACCGGATCTCAATGCTGCCCGGATGGCAGATTCTGCGAGACGTTTGGAGATGCCGGTATTTCCGGAAGAACGTTTTCTGGAGGCAGTCAAAGAAGTGGTAAAAGCCAATGCAGCGTATGTGCCTCCGTATGGTTCCGGGGCAACACTTTATATTCGCCCATACATGTTTGGAAGCAATCCGGTCATCGGAGTCAAGCCGGCAGATGAGTATCAGTTCCGGGTGTTTGTGACACCTGTCGGACCGTACTTTAAAGGCGGAGTAAAACCATTGACGTTATGTGTATCTGATTTTGACCGTGCGGCGCCGCATGGAACAGGACATATCAAAGCCGGACTGAATTATGCAATGAGTCTTCATGCGATCGAGACAGCACATGCGAACGGCTATGATGAAAACATGTATTTAGATTCGGCAACAAGAACGAAAGTCGAGGAGACAGGCGGGGCAAACTTTATTTTCGTGACAAAAGACAATAAAGTGGTGACACCGCATTCTGATACGATTCTGCCGTCGATCACAAGACGTTCTCTGTTATATGTGGCAGAGCATTATCTTGGTCTGGAAGTGGAAGAGCGGAATGTGTATCTGGATGAAGTGAAAGAGTTTGCAGAGTGCGGACTGTGTGGAACAGCGGCGGTCATCTCTCCGGTCGGAAAGATCGTGGATCACGGAAAAGAGATCTGCTTCCCGAGCGGAATGGAAAAGATGGGACCGACCATTCAGAAATTGTATGACACACTGACGGGAATCCAGATGGGGCAGATTGAAGCACCCAAAGGATGGATTCAGGTGATCGAGTAAGGCAGTATAAAATACGTCTTTTACAGTAAAACTGTAAGAGACGTATTTTTTGAGTTTGTTGATGGTTTCTTTTCTTATCAGATGTTGGAAGAAGATCCCCATTGTGATTATGAAAGAAAAGTGCCATAATTGAATATATGCAGAGAAGGGAGGGCTAGGGTATGGCACGAAGAGTATCAATTGGATATCAGGAATTTGAGGATATTATTATAAACGATTTGTTTTATGTAGATAAAACACAATTTATAAAAGAGTGGTGGGAGAGAAGAGATCGTGTTACTTTAATTACCCGGCCTCGCCGCTTCGGAAAAACACTGACAATGAATTAGATGAATACGATACGCCAATGCAGGAAGCCTATGTAAATGGATAGTGAAAAGATGCTTCAAAAACAGGCAGAAGAATTTCTGAAATTTCTGAACTGAAGTTTTGCTTCTGTTGCCAAAAAGGAAGGATATGAGCAGATTGCAGATCTGTTTCTGAAGACGGCAAACAATGAGAAAGAACATGCAAAAATGTGGTTTAAAGAACTTCAGGGAATCGGCGATACGGCACAGAATCTGGCAGCGGCAGCAGATGGAGAGAATTACGAGTGGACAGATATGTATGACGGATTTGCAAAAACAGCAGAGGAAGAAGGATTTCCGGAGCTGGCTGCAAGATTTCGTCTGGTAGCAGCGATTGAGAGACATCATGAGGAACGGTATCGTGCACTCTTAAAGAATGTGGAGACGGCAGAAGTATTTGCCAAAAGTGAAGTAAAGGTATGGGAATGCCGCAATTGTGGCCACATTGTAGTCGGAACAAAAGCACCGGAAATTTGTCCGACCTGCAATCACCCGCAGAGCTATTTTGAGGTTCACGCAGAAAACTACTAAAATGAAAAACGTACATCCAGAAGGAGAGTTATCCTTACAGGATGTACGTTTTTTATGCTCTTAAATAGTGCGCATAAATTCCGTTTTTTTCGATCAGTTCTTCGTGAGTCCCCCGCTCTGCGATTCCATTGTCAGCAATGACAAGAATCTCGTCTGCTCCCTGGATCGTGGAGAGTCGGTGTGCGATCGTGATGGTTGTTCTGTTTTTAGCGAGAACTTCCAGACTCTGCTGAATCCAGCGTTCACTTTCGTTGTCCAGTGCGCTGGTGGCCTCATCAAGGATCAGGATCGGCGGATTTTTCAGGAACACGCGGGCAATGGAGATCCGCTGTTTCTGACCGCCGGAAAGACGGGTTCCGCGTTCTCCCACAAAGGTGTCATAGCCATCCGGCAGACTTTCGATGAAATCGTGAATATTTGCTTTTCTGGCAGCATCGACGATCTCATCCATAGAGGCATTCGGTTTTCCGTAGGCGATATTTTCCTTGATTGTGCCGCAGAATAAATAGACATCCTGCTGTACGATTCCAATCTGGTTTCGCAGGCTCTCTAATGTCAGATCACGGATATCTTTGCCGTCGATCGTAATGCGTCCGCTGCTCACATCATAAAATCTTGGCAGAAGGGAGCAGATTGTAGTTTTTCCGCTTCCTGACGGACCGGCAAGGGCAATGGATTTTCCTGCCGGAATCTGGAAGGAAACGTTGGATAATACCAGGGTATCGTCATCACTGTAGTGGAAGGATACATCCTCGAAGGAAACCAGTCCGCGGACGTCTTTGAGTGGCTTTGCATCCGGGGAATCCTGGATTTCCGGCTCTGTCTCCATCACGGCAAGGAACCGTTTGAATCCGGAGAAGCCTTTCTGAATCATTTCCGTAAGCTCCACCAGAATCTGAATCGGGCTGATGAAAATTCCGATATACAGTGCATACATGGCAAGATCTGTCGCCTGCATTTCTCCTTTTGCGATCAGGTAGCCGCCGAATACCAGTGTGACAAGATACATCATTCCCTGGAAAAACAGGTTATAGCCCATAAAACTGCCCATGCATTTGTAGTTGGCATCCTTGGAGAGCAGAAAATTGTGATTGCTCTTGCGGAATTTTTCTTTTTCCACATCCTCGTTTGCGAAAGACTGAACCACGCGGATTCCGGCGAGGGTGTCCTGCAGACGGGAATTGACATCTCCGATTTTCTTCCGGTTTTCCATAAAGGTAGACTGCATTCGGCGGTTCTGGCTCATAGAAAATGCAAACATGCAAAACACCAGAAACAGAAGTGGAATTGCCAGCTTCCAGTTGATCAGGAAGAGGAAGATGAACGATCCGATGATCTTGATCACGGAAATAAACAGATTCTCCGGTCCATGATGCGCAAATTCTGCAATATCAAACAAGTCAGAGACAAGTTTGCTCATCATCTGTCCGGAGTTGTTCTGATCATAATAAGAAAAAGAAAGTTTTTCATAGTGGTCAAAAAGCTGCTGACGCATATCCCTTTCCATATAAGCACCCATCATATGCCCCTGATAGCTGACATAATATTTGCACAGGCTCTGGATCAGGTACATGATCAGAAGACCGGCTGCAATGGGAAGCAGTGCGCTTAAAATAGAGGAACTGCTTTTTGTAAACAAGGTATTGGTACAGGTACGCAGGATCTGAGGATATGCCAGATCGACCAGACTGATGATCGTAGCACAGATCAGGTCCAGAAAGAAAACGGCTTTATATGGACCGTAGTAATGGATAAATTTTTTCAGTGTGTGCATAAATGTCCCCTCTTTCTATCTGTATGCTGATGGACCGCTTCGATGTCCATACGAAATCATAGTATCATAATTAAAAATGAGACACAAGCCGTATCCTGGAAAAAGCAATTGACAGAAAGAAAAAGATATGCTATGCTGTCAAAGCTAAAAAAATAGGTCATGTACAAAGCCATGTGGTTTTTCTGTTTCAGAATAAACAGAAACACATGGCTTTTTTTGAGGAATGGAGGGTATTATGGAAACAAACAAGATGGAGACAAGGGACATTTTTCCGCTTTTGATGAGCATGTCTCTGCCGATGGTATTGTCCATGCTGGTGCAGTCTCTTTATAACATTATTGACAGTATTTATGTATCGTATCTGGGAACAGGGGCTCTCACGGCAGTGTCACTGGCATTCCCGCTGCAGAATATCGTGCTGTCTGTGGCAGTCGGAATTGGTGTCGGGATTGCTTCCGTCTTATCGATCAGTCTGGGAAAAAAGGATCAGAAACGGGCAAATGAGGCTGCTACAATGGGGATGGCACTTACGCTGATCCATTGTGTACTGTTTGTGATCCTGGGCCTTGTGATCACAGAACCATTTATCGGATTATTTACAAAGGAACCCGAGGTCATGAAACAGGCATGTGACTATACGTATATTGTTCTTTGCTTTTCGTTTGGTTCTCTGCTTCAGATCGCGATGGAAAAAATCTATCAGGGCATCGGAGCAATGAAAACGACAATGATACTTCTGGGAGCAGGCGCAATGATTAATATTATCCTGGATCCGATCCTGATCTTCGGCCTTCTTGGATTTCCTGAAATGGGAGTAAAAGGGGCGGCAGTGGCAACTGTGATCGGGCAGATCAGCGCATTTCTTCTATATATTGTTGTTTATCTGCGAAAAAATCCGGGTGTTACGATTCATCCCAAATATCTGCATCTGGACTGGCGGCTGATCCGTCAGATATATTCGGTCGGAATCCCGTCTTCTCTGATGATGACGATGCCGTCTGTTCTGGTGGGCGGATTAAATGGAATCCTGGCTGCATTTTCGGATACGTATGTAGCAGTACTTGGAATTTATTTCAAACTTCAGACATTTATTTATATGCCGGCGAATGGAATTGTACAGGGAATGCGGCCGATTATCGGATATAACTACGGAGCCGGATCAAAGAAACGGGTGCGGGATACGATACGCTACAGTCTGATTTCTGCGGCAGTACTGATGCTGGTGGGAACGGTTGTTTCTCTGGCAATTCCGGACATCATTCTGAGTATGTTCCAGGCAGATGCAGAGCTGATGCGTGCAGGAATGGAGGCACTGCGATTGATTTCGCTTGGATTTTTGGTGTCGTCAGCAGGTGTGATCTTTTCCGGTGTGTTTGAAGCGCTGGGACGGGGTGGAGATTCTCTGATCATTTCACTTTTGCGCCAGCTGGTCATTATCCTTCCGCTTGGATATCTTTTGTCACGAACAATGGGAGCGGCGGGAATCTGGATCAGTTTTCCGGTGGCGGAACTGGTTTCAGCCGTGATTGCCTGCCTGTTGTTAAAAAGAATGGAAGGTGGAATATACTTTCCGTTTGATAAAAAAGAGATAATCAACAGAAAATAAGTGGCTTGTTGTTAAAAATGAGTAAAATTTCTGACCAAAATTCATCTTTTTTTGCAATAGCCCAAATGGTTCTTTTTATGATACAATACACTACTATGGACAGAGTGTTTATTAAAGGAGGCTGAAGATGAAGCGCGCATTTCAGATTTTAAAAAGGGATATGAGACGGCTGGCTCACAATCCAATCGCAATGATCGTTGTGGCTGGCGTCTGTCTGCTCCCATCGCTGTACGCATGGTTTAATATTGCTGCGAATATGGATCCCTATGGAAATACGGGAGCAGTTCAGATCGCGGTGGCGAATCTGGATAAAGGAACAGAAAATGAACTTACCGGTTCGCTCAATGCAGGTGAGGAGATTGTAGATCAGTTGAAGGAGAATCATGATCTGGGCTGGAAGTTTGTGAAAAAAGAAGAGGCTGTAGACGGGGTGAAATCCGGCAAGTATTATGCTGCGATCGTGATTCCGGAAGATTTCAGTGAATCCCTGACCAGTGTACTGACGGGAACGATTGAACAGCCTAAATTTACTTATTATCTGAATGAGAAGAAAAATGCGATCGCACCGAAAATTACGGACAGTGGGGCGACAGCGGTGCAGAGTCAGGTCAATGAGGCATTTGTATCTGCTGCATCAGAAGCAGTTTCAGAAATTTTTAAAGATTCGATTGCAGATGCAGCGGGCAATCTGGATTCGCTGCAGGAAAATGTAGTTTCAGATATTCAGAAGGTATCTGACAATATCGCAAGTTATCAGCAGATACTGTCTGAGTTCCAGGCAACCTTTCAGGACAGTGATGCGCAGATCAAAGAGGTGCAGTCTGCCATGGATCAGGTGAAAAGCGCTGCTTCCTCAGGGGCTGCTGCTCTGGATGCAGGGGCTTCGGCACTTCAGGCAGGAAGAAACAGTGTCTCATCATTTTCTTCTGCACTATCTGGAACGCTGACGGATGGGGAGAATCTTCTGTCCGACATCGGGAATTCCGCAGGGGCAGATTTGGGAAGTCTGAATGAAAAGATTCAGTCAGTCAATGGAAAAGTGGACAGTGCCATGTCTTCCATCAACAGTGTGATCCAGCTGAATGAAAAGATCATTGATCTGCTTTCACAGCTGGACAGTGCCATACCAGGCAGTCCGGCATCAGATCTGATCGCACAGCTGCAGGCAGAGAACCAGAGACATCAGGAGCTTTTGAATAGTCTGCAGGCAGGAAATGCGGGAATCGGCAATGCGGCTCAGACGGCAACGGATACAGCACAGCAGATTGGCAGTCTGGTAAAGGAAAATCAGCAGCAGCTTCGTGGAATCAAAGGCAGCTTTGAGCAGAATGTACTTCCAGGGCTGAACACATCTCTGGATTCTTTCGGACAGCTTTCCGGAAAACTCTCCGGTGTGTTAAGCGGAGTGGATCCACTGGTGGATCAGACGAAAGGAATTCTTGACAATCTCAATACAAGCCTGAATGACTCCAAGACGGCACTTGAGAGTACAGGAAATGCGCTTCAGAAAGTACAGGAAAAACTGAATTCAGTAACAGCAGATCTGAATGCGCTCAGAAGTTCCCAGTCCTATCAGGATTTTCTGAATCTGACAGGATTGGATTCGGAAGTAGTTTCGGAGTTTATGTCTGCACCGGTAGCTCTGAAAACAGAGTCCTTTTATCCGGTGAAAAATTATGGAAGCGCCATGACTCCGTTCTATACAAACCTTGCCATCTGGGTAGGGGGGATTGTGTTGATCGCAATTTTCAAACTGGAGTCTGATAAAGATGAAGTCGTGCCGAAGTTTACAGCAGTTCAGTCTTATTTCGGAAGATGGATGCTATATGTGGTGATGGGACTGATACAGTCGCTGATCATCTGTGTGGGAGATCTGCTATTGTTAGGAGTCCAGTGCAAGTCACCTGCGGCATTTATTTTTGCAGGATTGTTCACTTCCTTTGTATATGTGAATATTATTTATGCGCTTTCTATTACATTCAAACACATTGGAAAGGCAGTCAGTGTAATTCTGGTCATCATTCAGATTCCGGGTTCTGCAGGAACCTATCCGATCGAGATGACACCGGCGTTTTTCCAGAAGCTGCATCCGCTGCTTCCTTTTACATACGGAATCAATGCGATGAGAGAAGCGGTAGCAGGAATATATGGATTCCATTATGCAGAGAATTTGTTGTGTCTTGCAGTGTATGTTCCGATTGCGCTTTTGATCGGAGTTGTCGTACGTCCATGGCTTTTGAATCTGAACCATATGTTTGACCAGAAACTGGGAGAGACTGAGCTGATGATCTGTGAGGAGGAAGGTCTGACAAAAGAGAGATTCCGTATGACAGCAGTTGTGAGTGCGCTGGCAGACAAGAAAACATTCCGGGAAGAGATGTACCAGAGGGCAGAACGGTTTGAGAGAAATTATAAGAAACGGATCCGCAGAGGATTTGCGGCGATCTTGATCATTCCGCTGATCTTTTTGATCCTGATGTTCAGTATCAGTTCCAAAATGGTATTTCTGGTGTTGTGGATCACATCGATCATTGTGATCGCGCTTTATCTGATCTGCGTGGAATATCTCCATGAAAGTCTGAAACGGAGACTGAAGGTGAGTCGGATGTCTCAGGAGGAATTGTTAGAGACACTGAGAAAACGGAAAGAACAAGAGGAGGAAGAAGCATGAAGAAGATAGGGCAAGTTTTTCTTTATGATATTTCACATATCAAAAAAAATGTGATCGCAATGATCGTAGTGCTCGGCTTGTGCGTTGTTCCGTCTCTTTATGCATGGTTCAATATTGCTGCAAGCTGGGATCCATATTCCAATACAAATGGTCTGAAGGTGGCGGTTGCAAATACGGATGAAGGGTATGAAGGAGAAATCCTTCCTCTCCAGATCAATATCGGAGATACTGTAATCTCAAGTCTCAGAGAAAATGACCAGCTGGACTGGACGTTTACAGGGAAAAAGGATGCAGTAGAAGGTGTCAAATCGGGAAAATACTATGCCGCGATCGTAATTCCGAAAAGTTTCAGTCAGGATATGATGAGCCTGTTTTCGGAGGAGATGACACATTCCGATATTATATATTATATCAATGAAAAAGAAAATGCCATTGCTCCAAAAGTGACTGACAAGGGAGCAAGTGCCGTACAGCAGCAGATCGATGAGATTTTTGTAAAAACAGCGGCGCAGGTGGGACTGGATCTTCTGGATACAATCTCAGAAGTGACCAGCAGTGACGGCGCACAGGCAGCAGCACAGAATCTGACAGAAAATATCCGGAAGATCGGATCGGATCTGGATTCAACAGCCGGTACGGTGAAGGCATTTTCGAACATGACGGTTTCCATGCAGCAGATGCTGGATGCCACTGCAGATATTTTAAATAAAGCGGGGCAGAATACGGAAACAAATCTGTCACTTCTGAATGAGACCGGAAATTCTGTTGACTCATTAAGAAGCGCAGTGTCGGGAACAACAGAGAGTGTCAATCAGGTACTGGCACAGGGAAGTCAGTGCTATGATGCCATATCCGGACAGATCAACAATGCATTTTCTTCGATATCCACGGATGCGGGAGCAACAGCAGGGGCACTCAACAGCGTGGCATCTGAAGTACAGGTTATGATTGACCGCTATACGGGATTTCGGGACAGTGTGCAGCAGCTGGCAGATTCCTTTCCGCTTGCTTCAGATCTGCTCCAGCCGATCATCGGAAACCTGAATGAATCCATTGCCCACCAGGAAGCGGTAAGGGATAAATTGAATGAAGCGGCGGCAAAGATTACGGAGACTGCAAGTGATGCGGGAAACTATCAGGTACAGCTGGATCAGCTGGTGCAGCAGAGTTCTCAGCAGATCTCGGGGATCCGTTCGGATTATGAAAACAACGTAAAAACACAGATCGATACCATGTTTGGCACACTGGGGGATACCAGCAGTGCGGTGCAGTCCTTGTTCACCAGTATGGACAATGGAGTCGAAGATATGGAAAAACTGGCGAAGGATGCAGGATCCGGTCTGGAGAAGATGAAAACAACACTGGATACATCTGCTTCCCTTTTGACAGAGACGGCAGAAAAGGTAAACCAGGCAGCAGAAAAGCTGGATACGGCAGCACAGGACGGAAATGTGGAGACATTAAAAAATGTGCTTGGAAGCAGCCCGGAAGTAATCAGCAGTTTTGTGTCTGCGCCGGTAAGAATGCAGACAAAAGCCTTGTATCCGGTAGAAAATTATGGATCAGCCATGGCGCCGTTCTATTCTACACTCTCTATCTGGGTAGGCGGGATCATCCTGGTAGCAATGATGAAAGTGACAGCTTCGGAAAATTTAAAAAGAGCGCTTGCGCCATTGAAGCCGCATCAGATTTATCTGGGCAGATACCTGCTGTTCCTCGTGCTGGGACTGATCCAGAGCGGCCTGATCTGTCTGGGAGATCTGTATTTCCTTGGAATCCAGTGTGAGCATCCGTTTTTGTTCCTTCTGGCAGGCTGGGTAAGCAGTGTGGTATATGTGAATATTATTTATACGTTCACGGTATCATTTGGAGATGTAGGAAAAGCAATCTGTGTGGTTCTTCTGGTCATGCAGGTGGCAGGATCAGGCGGTACGTTCCCGATCGAAGTGGCGCCGGAAATCTTCCAGAAGATTTACCCGTTTCTTCCATTTACGCACAGTATGACAGCTATGCGGGAATGTGTTGCCGGATTCTATCAGTATACGTACTGGGCAGAATTGGGAATCATGTGTCTGTTCCTTCTGGCATCCTTGTTTTTGGGACTGGTGCTTCGAAAACCGGTGATTCGCCTGAACGAATTGTTTATAGAAAAACTGGAAGATACAAAATTAATGTAATATTGTGAAAATGAAGCGGACTCTTCGGAGTCCGTTTTTTGACAGATGGGTGTCAAATAAAAGAATATATGCTATAATGGAGCGAAACAAAAAAGAATCAGGAGAATGTTGTGGAAAAATTTTATTTTGCACCGCTGGAAGGAATCAGCGGATATGTGTATAGAAAGGCTTATGAACACTATTTTGGAGGAATTGACAAATATTTTATTCCGTTTATTAAACCGAATCAGAAAGGAAAGCTCAGTTCCAGGGAAAAGAACGATATCTTACCCATGCACAATCAGGGAATGTGCGCGGTTCCGCAGATTTTGACCAATTCGGCGGAGGATTTTATAAAGACGGCAGAAAGGCTGGGGGAATACGGGTATGAGGAAGTCAATCTGAATCTGGGATGTCCGTCAAAAACCGTGGTGAGCAAAGGAAGAGGGGCTGGATTTCTGGCAGAGCCGGACAGATTGAATGCATTCTTAGAAGAGCTTTTTGAAAAGACACCGATCCGTATTTCGGTTAAGACACGGATTGGCAAGGAGAGCCCGGAAGAATGGATCCGGCTTCTGGAAATTTACAATCAGTATCCAATGGAGGAGTTGATCATTCATCCGCGGATCCAGACAGATTTCTATAAGAACACTCCGAATCTGGAAATGTTTGAATATGCGGTCAAAAACAGTAAAAATCCACTCTGTTACAATGGGGATATTTGCACAAAAGAGGAATATGAAATAATCTGTAACCGTTTCCAGGAGGTACCATCTGTGATGATCGGAAGAGGAATCCTGAAAAATCCGGGGCTGGTTCGGAAGATCAGACAAGGCATACCGGTTGAAAAAGACAGAATCCGGGCATTTCATGATGAACTTTACCGGGAATATCAGGAAGTTCTTTTTGGGGAGAAAACGGTACTCTTCAAGATGAAAGAGCTGTGGTTTTATATGGCGCCGTTGTTTACGCAGTATGAGAAGTATGCCAAGAAAATTAAAAAAGCAGAAAAGTTGAAACTGTATGAAGCAGTTGTGGATGCGTTATTTGAAGAACAGGATTTGGTATAGGAGAAGGAGAGGTGAATGGAAGCAATTTTACAATGGGATGGACAGGCGTTGTTGTTTATTCAGGAGCATATCAGACAGGTGTGGATGGACGGATTCTGGAAGACAATCACACATCTGGGAGATGCAGGGTGGTTCTGGATTATGTTGGGAATCGTGCTTCTGATTCCGAAAAAAACAAGAAAAGCAGGAATTGCTGCTTTGGCGGCGCTGGCGATCGGAGCATTGATCACAAACGTGGCACTCAAAAACATCATTGCAAGAATCCGCCCGTATGAAGTGGTGGAAGGACTGAAGCTTTTGATCGAGCCGCAGTCAGATTTTTCGTTTCCTTCCGGACATACCTGTGCCTCCATTGGAGCAGCGTTGGCGATGTATCCGTTTTTGGAGAGAAAGTGGGGGATTCCGCTTGTAATTCTGGCAGTGCTGATCTCTCTTTCTAGGTTGTATGTGGGCGTGCATTATCCGACGGATGTGCTCGGTGGAGCTGTTGTGGGGGCGTTTGCTGCATGGGGAGCAGTGAGGATTGTGAAGCGAAGGGAAATGAAAGGAAGGAGAGAGGGCTGAAGAAAATGCTTGCAAAGATCGTTTGAAAATGTTATATTGAAGTTGGTTAAAGATAAATAATGTACAAGGATACGTGTTACTGGTAAAGCAGGCAAGATTGAATTGACAAATATCATATTCCTAGGGAGTATTGTGTTTGTGTGTTCAATCTTTTTTTATACATTATTTTAAATAACCTGATTAGGCCTAATCATTCAAATCAATAGATAGCGAGAGGAGAAAAATTATGGATTACAATGTAATTGCAGGTAACATTTTGAAAAATGTTGGTGGTGCTCAAAATGTTGCAGATGTGACTCATTGCTTCACAAGATTGAGGATTGTATTAAAGAACAAGGAGCTGGCAAACAAAGAAATTGTGGAAAAGTTAGAAGGTGTTATACAAGTTGTCGAAGCAAACGGACAGTTTCAAGTCGTAATCGGTACAAAGGTTGATAAAGTATACGAAGCAATTTTACCTATGGTTAATCGTGAAAAGGGAAATGAAATCAAAGCGGATAAGGGCTCATTAGGAAATCGTATTTTGCAGACGATTTCAAAAATTTTTACTCCATTAGTTCCGGCAATAGCTGCTTCGGGTCTGATTAAAGGACTATTGTCTGTTGCAACTCGCTTGGGGTGGATCAGTGATACGAACAGTACTTATATTTTATTAAATACTGCCAGCAATATTATTTTCTACTATATGCCGATATTTTTAGCATATACCAGTGCAAAAGCTTTAAATTGTAGTAAAATAAATGCTATGGTGCTGGGAGCATTTTTGTGCCATCCGGTTATAGATGCATTGATTCAAGATGTTTCAACAGTAAACACTATTTTTGGATTGCCAGTTATAAAAAAAGCATTTACGATTGGTGAGGCAACAAAAGTATTCTCTTATACAGAATCTGTAATTCCGATTATTTTGGCTGTTATTGTATTGCACTATCTTGAGAAATTCTTGAAAAAATGGATTCCAGATATGTTGGAGATTATTCTGGTTCCCGGTCTTTCTCTGATTATTATGCTTCCGGTTTTGCTGGTTGTTGTTGGCCCGGTAGGAATTTATGTAGGGTATGCGATTCAATGGCTTTATCAGGCACTATATTCATTCAGCCCAATTCTTGGAGGAACAATTGTCGGTGGTTTATGGAGCGTTTTTGTTATCTTTGGAGCGCATCGGGCACTGCTTCCGATTGGATTAAATGATGTGGCGATTACAGGAACGAATACATTGATGTGTTTTGCCGGTTCTGCAAATTTTGCTCAGGCAGGAGCTTCATTAGGTGTTATGTTAAAGACAAAAGACAAAGATTTAAAACAAATTGCTATGGCGGCAACGATTCCGGCATTTTTAGTTGGAATCACAGAACCTGCAATTTATGGATGTAATCTGCGTTTGAAAAAGCCGATGTTTTGTGCAGTTATTGCGGGAGCAATCGGTGGTGCTATCATGGGTCTTGGAAGTGCAGTGAATACAGGATTTGCTAATAATGGTATTTTGACGATTATGACGTATTATGGGGAAGGAACAGCCTTATATCAGTTCATGGCCTATTTGATCGGTATTCTGGTAGCTTTTTTGGGAGCAGCAATCCTGACATATTTTGTTGGATTTGAAGATATGGAGAAGAAAGCTGAATCGGAAGAAAGTATTAAAATAGAAAAAGGAAGTATTCGGATCACATCTCCGGTTGAAGGTGAAGCAATAAAGCTGGAAAATGTAAAAGATGAAGTCTTTTCCAGTGAAGCAATGGGAAAAGGGGTTGCCGTAATTCCAACAACAGGTGAAGTTCTGGCGCCGGAAGATTGTACTGTTTCTGTGATATTTCCGACGAAACATGCAATTGGTCTGACTTTAGATAGTGGGATTGAATTGTTGATTCATATTGGGATGAATACTGTTGATTTAAATGGAGAATTTTTTGAGCAGCATGTTCAGGCTGGAATGCATGTTACAAAAGGAACAAAGATAGTTTCATTTGATAAAGAAGCAATAGAAAAGGCGGGATATGACGTAACAGTTCCTGTGGTTGTTTCAAACTCTAATTTATTTAAAAGTATTGAAACTATTTCAAATGGTCACGTCGATGAAAATATCGAAGTGATTTGTGTGGAAATTAAATAAGCGAGAGGAGAATTTAAGATGACAAATTTATTTCAAAAAGATTTTTGGTGGGGAGCTTCTAGCTCTGCATTTCAAATTGAAGGGGGATGGAATGAAGACGGCAAGGGGAAAACAGTAGCTGATTTCAATTCTTTTAAAAGATCTCATCTTCAGGCAGACAGTAAGGTAGCAAGTGATTTTTATCATCATTGGGATGAAGATATTGATCTCATGAAAGAACTCGGCATGAAAACATATCGTTTTTCTATTTCATGGGCTCGTATTATTCCGGATGGAGATGGAAAAGTGAATCAAAAGGGAATTGATTTCTACAATAAGGTCATTGATAAGTTGATAGAATACGATATCATCCCATTTATTACACTATATCATTTTGATCTGCCTTATGCATTAGTAGAAAAATACAATGGGTGGGAAGCGAGAGATTGTGCATATGCTTTTGAACGTTATGCTAAAATATGTTTTGAGAACTTTGGCGACCGGGTGAAATATTGGGTGATCCATAACGAACAAAACTTAATGATGCGTATTGATGAACGTATGAATATCTGTGAAACCGATCCATTAAAAAAAGAAAAAATTCGTGCTCAAATGGATTATCATATGTTTCTGGCACATGCCCTGGCAACGAATGCATGCCATGAGGCTGTTGAAAATGGAAAAATCGGGCCAGCTGTTTCCAGTACGGTTACTTATCCTTATACCAATAAACCGGAAGATGTCTGGGCAGCGCGTATGAACAATCAGTTCAAAACGGACTACTGTCTAGATTTCCATTTTAATGGGGAATATCCGGGATACTATATGGAATATTTGAAAGAGCAAAATATCGTTCCCAAAATGGAAGATCGGGATGCCGAAATCATGAAAGCAGCCAAAATGGATTTTATTGCATTAAACTATTATCGTACACTAACAGCCCGTTACTTACCTGCCACACAAGAACATAAAAAAGGAGAACGTGTAGAAGGCTTTAATGAGGTTGATTATGATATGTACGGATACTGGAAAATTGAGAAAAATGTAAACCTCAAGGCAAGTGAATATGGCGCTCAAATTGATCCGGTCGGATTACGCATTGTTCTAAATGAATATTGGAACAGATATCATTTACCATTGATCATTACAGAAAATGGATTGGGTACTGCGGATGTTTTAACATCTGACAATAAAGTTCATGATGAATACCGGATTGATTATTTAAGGAATCATATACGAGCTATTCGTGAATCGTTAGCAGATGGAGTAAACGTATTTGGGTATTGTCCGTGGTCTTTTATGGATTTACTAAGTTCTCATCAAGGCTTTAAAAAACGCTATGGCTTGGTATATGTAGACCGTACAGACGATGATTTGAAAGAATTGAAACGGATTAAAAAGGATAGTTTTTATTGGTATCAGAAAGTAATCCAATCAAATGGAGCAGATTTAGCCTGAGTTATTTTACAGGAAGGGTAAATGGAGAGAATGGGAATATGCAAGTTGTTAAGGTGTTGAATAATTCATTGATTTTAGCAGTAAATGAAAATGGTGAAGAAGTTATTTTAATGGGGAAGGGAATTGGATACAAAAAGTATATATTTTGAAATTGCGAATCAGATTATTCAATATGCGATTGATAAGTATGAAATGAAAATACTGGATTATTTATATCTTTCGTTGACTGATCATATTTCCTTTTGCGTAAAAAGAGTGTTAGATGGTGTTGTGATTTCAAATTATTATATGAGGGAAATGCAAAGGTTAAATCCGAAAGAATTTGATGTTGGATGCTATGCCATCCAAGTAATACAGGACAGAACCGAGGTGGAAATCCCGAAAGATGAAATTGGAAATATAGCATTTCATTTTATTAATGGGCAAGTGGATCATCCATTTAATGAATTAAGTTTGAAAATGGAAAAGATTACTCAAAATATCCTGCATATTGTAAAGTTACATTTTCATTTAGTTTATAACGAGAATGATTTTGGATATTCAAGATTTATAACACATGTTCAATTATTAGCTCAAAGAATAGTTTCAAATCAAATGGTTGAAAGCAGTGAAAAAGATGTTTTAGTAGAAAGTGTTAAAAATTCTTGTAAAGAAGAATTTCTTTGAACACTGGTGTTGTATTCGGGTTTTATAATTACCGAGATGATATTACATAAAAAGGATAAAAGGCTGAGGTTATTAGATTTACTTCAACTTCCATTCAGCCTGATTTTTACAAGATTTTTAAATCTGTTTACGTATATAATTCCGGATTTTAATGAATACAGCCTCTTGCTTCGATTATTTGTACTGTTTTTAGCGATTGTATTAACAGGAATCGGTGCGGCAACAATGCTGAACATGAACTTGATTCCTAATCCGGGAGATGGCATTGTACAGGCAATTGCTGCAGAAATCAAAAAAATATAGGTTTTACAAAAAACTGTGTTGATTTTATCAGTTTGTGTACAACCATATTCATTGGATTATGTTTTGCACATTCTGTGGTAGGAGTAGGACTTGGAACCGTTTTTGCTATGATTGGTGTTGGAAGAGTAATTTCTGTTTATCAGTTTGCGTATGACAAATGGATGATTTAAAGAAAAAAGACTGATAACCAGCGGTCTCTGTGAAGGAGTCGCTGGTTATCAGTCTGTATATATTAGTGTTTGTCAAGTGCCGCCGCAGCTTCCACAAATCCTTTGAACAGTGGATGTGGTTTGTTCGGGCGGGATTTTAATTCCGGATGCGCCTGTGTTGCGATAAACCACGGATGATCTTTGATCTCTGCCATTTCAACGATCTTGCCGTCCGGAGAAAGGCCACACAGATTCATGCCGTTTTCTGTCAGAACTTCACGGTAATCATTGTTGACTTCATAGCGATGTCTGTGGCGTTCCTGAATTTCTTCTTTCTGGTAGACCTCATATGCTTTGGAAGTTTTGTCCAGAATACATGGATAAGCACCCAGGCGAAGTGTTCCGCCGATATCTTCGATACCGATCTGATCCTGCATGATGTGGATCACCGGATGTGTAGTGGATGGATTTAGTTCCAGACTGTGTGCATCGTGGAAACCGATCACATTGCGGGCAAATTCTACGATCGCAAGCTGCATTCCAAGACAGATACCGAGGAACGGAATTTTGTGTGTGCGGGCGTAGCGGATGGCTTCGATCTTGCCTTCCACACCGCGGTGACCAAATCCGCCGGGAACCAGGATTCCTGTTACATCCTTAAAAATCTCATCTGCGGTTTCAGGAGTCACTGTCTCGGCATCCACCCATTTGATCTCAACAGTCGTGTGGCTGTAGATTCCGCCGTGTTTTAAAGCTTCTACCACGCTGATATAGGCATCGTGCAGCTGAACATATTTTCCGACCAGTGCGATGCGGACTTTGGAAACCGGGTGTCTTAGATTGTCTACCATAGTTTCCCAGTCACTTAAATCCGGTTTTGGACAGTCCAGATGGAGACATTCGCATACAACCTGTGCAAGGTTTTCTTTTTCCATTGCCAGAGGTGCTTCGTATAAATAATCCACATCCAGATTCTGAAGAACGTGATCTGCCGGAAGGTTACAAAACAGGGAAATCTTGTCTTTGATTCCGTTATCCAGCGGATGTTCGGAACGGCATACGATAATATCCGGCTGGATTCCCATGCCCTGAAGTTCTTTGACACTGGCCTGTGTAGGTTTTGTTTTCATTTCCTGAGAGGCTCTCAGGTATGGAATTAAGGTTACATGGATCAAAATGACGTTATCACGTCCTTTTTCATGCTGAAACTGACGAATGGATTCCAGGAAAGGCTGGCTTTCGATATCACCGACAGTTCCGCCCACTTCAATAATCGCGATTTCGGTATTTTCAGCAGAAGGATTGCGGTAAAATCTGCTTTTGATCTCATTGGTGATGTGTGGGATAACCTGTACGGTTCCGCCGCCGAAATCGCCTCTTCGTTCCTTCTGCAAGACAGACCAGTAAATCTTTCCGGTTGTGACATTGGAATTTTTTGTCAGACTTTCATCGATAAAACGTTCATAATGTCCCAGATCCAAATCCGTTTCGGCTCCGTCATCGGTTACAAATACTTCTCCGTGCTGTACCGGATTCATGGTTCCGGGATCAATATTGATGTAAGGGTCGAATTTCTGCATGGTCACCGTATATCCGCGGGCTTTCAAAAGCCTGCCGAGTGATGCGGCTGTAATCCCTTTCCCAAGTCCTGAAACAACTCCACCGGTCACAAATACATATTTTACTGCCATAGTGATCCTCCTCATTTGATGTGAATAAAAATATTAAAAAAGGAGTATACTCTCTTTTTGCAAAAAAATACAAGTACTTTTTTATGAACAATAAATATTTCCTCTTTTATTAAAAAAATCCTCTCCCATCAGGAGAGGATCGCTTTTAGTGATAATTATATCCGGTTTCATAAACAGCTTCGCATGTAAGCTGGACGCCGAGGCGTTTGAAGGTGCGGATATCAACATCAGACAGCATGACTGAAGTATGAGCCTGACATCCGTTTAATTTTGAAAGCTGCTGAAGTGCAAGTCTGGCATCCGGGTTGGTGGCAGCGCTTGCGGAAAGTGCGATGAGTACTTCATCAGTATGAAGTCTTGGGTTTTTGCTTTTCAGATAGTCCACTTTCAGTTTCTGGATCGGCTCGATCGATTCCGGTGAAATAATATGCAGCTCGTGTTTCAATCCGGCCAGCTCTTTGATCACATTCAGAAGAAGGGCAGCTGAGGCGCCGAGAAGATTCGTGGTCTTTCCGGTGATGATACGTCCGTCATCCAGTTCCAGAGCAGCGGCAGGTGTATGTGTCTCTTCCGCGCGTTTTAAGGCAGCTGCAACAACGTGGCGGTCTTGGATCGTCACATTGGCCTGATTCATCAGCAGCTCGATTTTCTGTGCTTCTTCTTCCGGACTGTTTCCTTTCAGAAGAGCGTTGAGGGAATCATAGTAACGGCGGACAATCTCCTGGCGGGATGCTTCACAGCATACAGCATCGTCACAGATACAGTTTCCAGCCATATTTACACCCATATCTGTTGGAGATTTGTACGGGCTCTTTCCGTAAATCTTTTCAAAAATCGTGTTTAAAACCGGGAAGATCTCAACATCACGGTTGTAGTTGACGGTTGTCTTTCCGTAGGCCTCCAGATGGAACGGGTCGATCATATTGACATCGTTGAGGTCTGCTGTAGCCGCTTCATACGCCAGATTTACCGGATGCTTCAGCGGCAGATTCCAGATCGGGAATGTCTCAAATTTGGCATATCCTGCATGAATCCCGCGTTTGTGCTCATGATATAACTGAGACAGACAGGTTGCCATTTTTCCGCTTCCAGGACCCGGGGCTGTGATGATGACAAGCGGACGGGAAGTTTCGATATAGTCATTTTTACCGTATCCTTCATCACTGACGATCAGCGGGATATTGGAAGGGTAGCCGTTGATACAGTAGTGCTGGTATACACGGATTCCCATATTTTCCAAACGGTGGCGGAATAAAGAGGCACTTTCCTGACCGGAATATTGTGTGATCACGACACTGCCCACATACAGACCGTTGTCGCGGTAAGAATCCATCAGACGGAGTACGTCAGAATCATAAGTGATACCAAGATCGCCGCGGACTTTATTTTTTTCGATATCCTTTGCGCTGATGACAATGACAATCTCTGCCTGGTCACTGAGCTGTTTTAAAAGGCGGAGCTTGCTGTCAGGCTCAAATCCCGGAAGAACGCGGGAAGCGTGGTAGTCGTCGAACAGTTTTCCGCCGAACTCGAGATACAGTTTGTTATCAAACTGATTGATGCGTTCGCGGATATGCTCTGACTGCATTTTTAAATACTTTTCGTTATCAAATCCAATTTTCATGATTTCATTCCTCTATCAATTTAGTATTACGTGTGACAAGAAGGGAAAACAGAAGTTTTACCCTTTTCTGATACAGTATACTATAAACAGGGATGAGTTTACAATATTTTCACAATGTAATTATTGATTTTGGATGCTTTGTATAGTTACGGTGTAAAAAGTCCAGTAAATACGCTATATTTCAACTATCTTCCCGAAATCAGAAATTTGATGGAAATGGGAAAGTACCAAAAAAGTCCAAAATGGGAAAACGAAAGCACTCGACCCGGGGAGGGGAGTGCTTTTGCTTTTATTTAGTGAATTGCAAACCAAGACAATGTTTTTCTGCAAAAGCTAAAGCTTCATAGGATTCAGCCGGTAAAGACAGAGCATTTTTTTGTACATATTTTTCGGCTAATTTGATTCCTTCTTTTGTTACGCCGTTATATCCAACGTTGCCTAATCCACGTTCTAAAATAGCTTGACGCTTATCAAACATTGACATTATATACCTATACAAATGCAAACCTTCTTCTTCTTCATTTCTGAAATTCCATTTTGCTTTTCTCGATCGTGCTGTACTTAATACTTCTTCTTTCCATAAGTGAAGTAATTTTTCCTTCACTCCAGCATCTTGGGTAGTTATGGAATCAACAGTAACCCATTCTTTCAGAATTTCTCCGAGTGCATTATTATTAAAATACAGTGTAGGGGAGGGCATTGGTACGCCATCATCATCAACATATTCTTCAAGATCTTCCCATATATCGATGCCAATAATTTGATCAATGTCAAATAGTTTCTGTAATACATCCGCTAAAGTGGTTTCATCAGCTTTAGCAGTGGCAGGTGTGAAACCGAGAAGTTTGTCCGTAGAAGTCTCAAAGAAATTTGCAATATCTACAAACTGAGAGAGTGTGAAATCTCTTTGCCCTCTAAGGCAGTCACTAATTCGGCTTTGAGAAACTCCTATTCCTTTAGCTAATTCAGCTTGAGTCACCCCTTTATCTTTCATGAGTATGGATATATTGTTTATAACAATTTGTTTATCGTATTTTTGGATTTGATTATCTTTATTCATGAAGTTAATATCTCCTTTTGATATAAAAATTAAAAATAAATATATTAAAATCGTATTTGAATATATCATACCATATAAAGTAGAATAAAGCTAGGCAAAGAGTACGAAAACTCTGTGTACTATTTTAGAAAGGAAAGAAAAAGCATGGAAAATACGGGAAGCGTTGCGAGACTTATGAGCGCAAAAGAAGCGTGTACCTATTTAGGACTCGGAAGAAATCGTGGTGTAGAATTTGCGAAATCAATCGGGGCAGAAGTGGCGATAGGTAGAAGAAGGCTCTATGATAAGGTCGTAATTGATCGTTATCTGAACAGGAAGATACAGGAGGTAAAATAATGCAGAAAAACCAAAATAATCGAGTACAAGGAAAGAAGTCCGGCAAGATAGAATTCCAGATCGAAAGCCTGCTGCCAGTAGGCAAAGAGAACGCAGTAACCACAGCAGAACTTGTAAAACGTAGCGGATGCAGTTCAGCCAGAGAGTTACAGCAGAAGATCGCTTATGAACGTAACCACGGTGCTGTGATCTGTAGCGGATCAGGGAAAGGATACTGGAAACCAAAGAACCGGCAGGAGATTGTAGAATTCTGCCGAACAATGGACGCAAGAGCAAGAAACACATTTGCAGCTACCAGAAGCGCAAAGAGAGTACTAAAGATGCCAGAAGGGCAGCAGGACATGAGTGGAGGGCAAGAAGATGGCGAATAGACGAATGTTTTCAGCGGATGTGGTGTGCACAGATCGATTCGTTGAAATGCCTTCATCCACACAGGCGCTATATTTTCAACTTGGTATGAAAGCTGATGATGATGGGTTCATATCTTCTCCGAAGCAGATTACAAGGATGGTAGGAGCAGCAGAGGACGATTTGAAATTATTAGCAGCAAAAGGTTTCATTATTCCGTTTGAAAGTGGCGTTGTTGTTATCTCAGACTGGAAAATCAATAATCTGATAAGGAAAGACAGATATACTCCTACGAGATGTTTGGACGAAATGAAGCAGTTGAGTATTTTTGAAGATAAATATCTGTTTGCAGGTGATTCTCAGACTGTTGACAACCAAATGACAACCAAGTGTCAACCAAATGACAACCAGCCGGGTGACACTTTGGCAACCCAGGTTAGGTTAGGTAAGGATAGTATAAATAATATATGTTCACCGGAACCGGATGAACGAGAGTCTGACTTTGAAAAAATCTATGCGATCTATCCGAAAAAGAGAGGACGAACCAAAGCATTTGCAAACTATTGCTCCTGGCTGAAAGGAAGATCCGTAAACGGAAAACGCAGAAAGTTGACAAACCGGGAAATGTATCTTGCGGTACATGCTTATGTGGAGCAGCAGAAGGAGCATGAGACGGAGTTAGAGTATTACAAAAACTTTGATACGTTGATGGGAAGTCAGCTTTTAGACTATGTGGAGGTGGAACAGAATGAGTGATCTGGCGGAAAAGACAGTGGTCGGATGTCTGTTGATGGACAACAAGGAACTGCACCAGATCTATGATCTCCTAAAGCCGGATATGTTTCAAGATCCGGTTCTGAAGGAAATCTACCGGGAGATTGTGAAGCTCTATGATATCGGTCAACCGGCGAATCTGGTCACAATAACGCAGGGAGTTGAGAGTGAGACATACACAAGAGAATACATAGCACAGGTTTTGAGAGATTGTTCACTGCTGCCGTACACGTCCACAGAGTTGAAGAGCTATGCGGAAAGCGTTGTAAGAGATTATAAGGCTGAGACGTTTCGGAACATTCTGACACGAACACAGGTAACGGCAGCAGGTGTGGAATATCAGATTGCAGATACAATTCAGGAACTTGAAGCACTTAAGAGAAGCGAAAAGAATCAATCCAAGAAGCTCACGGCTATAGTCGCAGAATATCAGGATCAATACTTTCAGGAGCGAAAAGAAGAGAAGCTCTATACCGGGTTTTCAAAACTGGACGAGATTACTGGCGGTCTGGAAGGCGGTGATGTGATCGTGATTGGAGCAAGACCGGGAGTTGGAAAGTCGGCATTTACTTCACAGATCATCCTAGAAATGGCAAAAGCCGGAAAGCGGATTGGATTCTACAATCTGGAAATGTCAGAGAAACAAGTGTATGAGAGATTACTCAGCAATCAGAGCGGAATCCGGCTGAATCGTATCCGAAGGGCAATCCAGTTTCTAGGAGACGAAAAGGAACGCTTTGAAAGCGCAAACCAGACGTTGGGGAAAATGGACATTCTAATCAGCAGCGGAACGAAGTCAGTTTCCGAAATTAGAAATGAGTGCAGACATCAGGAATTAGATTGTATCATCATTGACTATTTGCAGTTGGTAAGAGCTGACACCAGATATCAGAGCAGAGCCAGTGAAGTGGGAGCAATCTCAAAAGCAATCAAAGCACTTGCAATGGAGCTGAATGTTCCGATCATTGCACTGTCCCAGTTAAACCGAACCAGTGAAATGAGAGAAACCAAAGAGCCGACAATGGGAGAGCTTAGAGAAGCCGGAGACATTGAACAGGATGCAAGCATTATCATTTTGTTGTGGAATCTGGACAATGAGGATAAGACCAGGAAAGGTCTGAAAGTGGATAAGAACCGGCAGGGAGAACTAGGGAAGATTGTATACCGCTTTGATGGAAATGAAATGCGATTCCAGGAAACAGAAGAGGAACTCAAAAGCAAAGATGGATTCAAGACGGTACGGACACCGACACCGTTTGATTAAAAGATGGGCAGCGTAAAATTATTAAAAGGCAGTGAAGAATTTGAAATGTTTCAGGACTATTGGAAAATGATGCAATCAGTCTGGAGCGTAGAGAACACAAAGGAATACTGGGAGAAAGTAGTAGAAGATACCGACAGATTTTACAGGAAGTACCAGACAGAGTTCTCGAAAGAATTAGCACTGGCACTTGCAAACGAATTGGAAAGGAAAGCGAAACATGAAGCAGAGCAGACTACTGTTCAAGAAAGAATGGGTATCCATTTTGGCAGATGCAGGGGAACGAGTTGGGGAGAATGAAGAAACATTCCATGAGGTGGAAGGGGAACTGATAGAGTTTCGGGAAACATCGGGAATTGTAGTTTTAAAGGGCGGCATCCTTGCGTCAGTTCCAATGTATCGAATTCAAATGTTAGAAGCGTAGGAGGAAAACAAAGTATGAGCAAATTATTTTTTGAAATGACAGAAACAGAAGCACAGTTACAGAATATTTTAAATAGTCTGGAATATGCGCAGTACCAGATGTCAACCGGGATCAACGGATACGGCAACGGCACTATGACAAGAGAAGAGCATCAAGAAACAGAGCGGAGCGTGCTGAGTTCGTTAGTGGTAGCTATGAGCGGTATACAGAAGCTGATCGGAGAGTATGCATCACTGGAAGAAGATGGACTGTTGCCAGAAATGGCAGCGGAAGAAATCATGCAGATCAATGCAGAAAGCGTGGATCAGTACGAAGCAATCCAGAAAGCCTTCCGGCTTGGAATGGAGAAAGCAAAATCAGAGAAGATTGTAGAACATCCGGTGTATGGAGCAGAGGACATGGAAAAGTTGAAACAGTGTATTTTGATTGATCTGGAAGATTGCATGACCAAAGATCGGGAGACCGGAGAAAAGGGAGAAGCTCTCTGTATGACGTTCCAGAACGAAGAAGGGAAGTATATCAATGTTTCGTATCTGGATGGACAGTTGAGCATCAGTAACCCGTACAGGAAATAAAAAAAGAGCCTGCCGTCATCAGCAAGCCCGTTTCCGATATTCGATAATTTAATTATAAAGGGAGTGGGCTTGTGATGTCAATGAACATTGAAAATCAAATATGTGAACCACGGACGAACCACGGTGAAACCGTTGTTGAACAACGAGGGAACAACGAGCAGATCGTTGGTCAGATCCAGACAGGAGAGAATGAACAGGAGAACATGATACTGTTGTGGCAGCAGAACCGGAACTTTATCACGATGATTGCAAGAAAGTATAGTTCCTGTGCGGAAATGGAAGATCTGGAGCAGGAGGGCTATATCGGACTGTATGAAGCAGTCAAGCATTATGATACATCATCAGAAGTACCCTTTATCAATTATGCTGCATTCTGGATCCGGCAGGTCATGCGCCGATATATTGACAACTGCGGCAGAGTGGTTCGGATTCCAACACATGCAGTCGATAAGATGCAGCGTTATAAGAAGATCAAAAGTGAGTATCAGAAGTATTATGGAAAAATACCTACAGACAGGGAAATGAGCGCCTTTATGGGGATGGATGAAGAAAGTCTCAAGAGCATAAAGAAAACGGCAGCAATGGGGCAAATACGAAGCCTAGACGAGCCTATCAACAGTGATGAGGAAGATATCTATATCGGTGATACCATTGCATCAAAGGAAGATGTAGAAGCTGATGTGATTGATCGTATTGATTCAGACATTATGAGTCGGGAACTATGGGCAGCAGTTGACAGACTTCCAGATCTGCAAGGGAAAGTATTGCGCTGTCGGTTCCTGGAAAAGAAAACCTATCAGCAGACAGGGGAAAAACTGGGAATTAGTGTGAGTGCAGTCAGACAACAGCAGAGCAAGGCAATGAGCTTGCTGAGAAACAGAGGAAGAAATAAAGGGTTCATAGGATACCGGGAAGAGTTCTTGCCTGCTGCATCCATTCATCACGTAGGAGTCAGAAGTTTTCAGCACACTTGGACAAGCGAAGTAGAACGAGAAGCATTGAGTTTGTGACGGGTTATACAGCTGTTCTATAGCAAATGTGATTATTTCCTCGATGAAGCGAATAAAATGGGAAATAGAGGGTAAATAGAACGCCACAGGGCTATTGTGGTGAATGGCATCCCCCCTCCCTTTGAGGTGGCAGCAGGATCATCGGAGAATCGGGAGAGAGGACTCTTTCCAATAGAGCGGATCTGTGAAAATAAATTTTCCTTAGATTTGTAGTAGGAATTAAAATGGGCGTAGGTACGGGAAAAGCCCGTAGAATAACTACTTTTTGAACATGGATGAAAAACAGGGATCAGCGGAAATAATCGGAAAACAGGGGTAAAAATGCTAACTTTTGCTAACCTTTTTCGTGAGTGCCAGATAGAATTGCAGCGTACTTGTGGGTATATAGCATAGCAAGTGTACCTGTGAGTACGGCTGTATTGGAGCCCAAATTGGATTGGTTGACCAAGCAAGATTCGTAGTGCCGGATGTCGGTTAAATCGACTCCCAGGATAGCGCAAGATTGCGCGCTCTACAACGCAAGAGAAGTGTTGAGATTTGTCAACCTTTAAAACTGAGCATTTCTGAGCAATTTCCTCACTTTTGAGGAGATCCAGACGCTGACGTAAATTTTAACGGGAGCAGAATTGCTCTGGTTACGCACAGAAGTGTGAGAATAGGGGTATCCACCATTTTGAGCAGACCTGCTGCCATTTCCCCCACAAGTTGGGGAAAGTTGACGGCTCAAGATTGAGCTTTCCACACAACTGAGGAAAAGGACTGCTGAAAATTCAGCCGTACTATCTGCCTTATATCGGGGCGGAAGTTACTCAAATTTATGCATCTTTTCAACTTGTTGGGAAAATAATATTTAATTCCCGGAAGTGCATATTACGCACATCTGAATTTCAGAAGTCAGTTAAACCGACATCCGAATTTTTGAGTATAAGTAACCGGACGCAATTTTGCGTTGAGTAAATCCAAAGTGTACCGGAAAGTACGGGTTTAGATAAGCTCAGTTTTGAGCTGATCTTGTGTTTTACCGGGACAGATAGTGTCGAGAAACACGACGGATTTAAAGGTGATTGTGAGGTGAATTGATTTTTACAAGAAGATAATGAAGTGGCAGCAGGGAATTGATACTTGAGTAAGAATATGCTATAATCTCGGCAGGGAAACCGAAGCCGGGCGGCTTACCCTCTTTTACGGAGGGGCAACCCTCCAGACGAAAGAAAG
>OLQH01000327.1_pt1 | contig 55055 bp, 46 predicted proteins | sample 1672671 | NCBI WGS metagenome assembly OLQH01 (sample SAMEA3136712, study PRJEB25190) | human gut metagenome
GGGCCGTATAAATACGCCGGTCCTTAGGCTGCGTATTTTGCAGCCTTAGTACCGCTGCGTAGTTATCCGAGCGAAAGCGCGCCCTGTAAGGAACCTTGTCGTACAGCAGCCGGTACAGTTCAGAAAAGCCGGGAGAGGAAGGCGGGGCAGACGGAAACTTCAGGCAGCACGGGGAAAACATGAACAGTGACCGGAGAGGAAGTTATATGAAAGCGCTGCGTACATTACAGAAAAATATCAGGCGGGATTGGATGCTTTTGCTGATCATTCTTCCGGGCGTGCTGTATTTTGCTATCTTTTGTTATGGGCCCATGTATGGGATATTGATGGCTTTTAAAGATTACAACATATCCAAGGGGATATGGGGAAGTCCCTGGGCGGGGCTGAAGCATTTCAGAGAACTGGTGGAATCCGTTTATTTCGGACGCTTAGTTAAAAATACGTTCCTGCTCAGCATTGAGCAGCTACTGTGGTCCTTCCCCGTACCCATAGCCTTCGCCCTGCTCTTGAATGAACTGAAACACAGCGGAATCCGCAGAGTGGCTCAGACGGCCGCTTATCTTCCCCACTTTGTTTCTGTGGTGGTAGTGGTGGGAATCCTGAAAGATCTGCTGTCATCCAACGGCGGTGTGCTCACACAGCTGCTTGCCAATTTCGGCGTGCAGCCTAAAAATTATTTTAACCTTCCGGAAGCGTTCCGGACCCTGTATGTGGGATCCGGTGTCTGGCAGGAATTCGGATGGAATTCCATTATCTATGTGGCGGCTATCGCGGGAATAGACCAGGAGATGTACGAATCTGCGTCTCTTGACGGCGCGGGCCGCTGGAAAAAACTGCTCTACATAACCCTGCCTTCCATTGCTCCCACCATCATTTTGCTTCTGATTCTGAACATGGGAAACATGCTGAACATTGGTTATGAAAAGGTAATCCTCATGTATAATTCGGCCACCTATTCCACCGCCGATATTTTTTCCACCTACGTATACCGTAAAGGGCTTCTGAACGCCCAGTACAGTTTTGCTTCCGCCGTAGGGCTTGCCAATTCCATGCTCAATGTAGTGATTTTACTGGGAGCCAATTTCCTGGCGAAAAAAACAACGGAAACCAGTATATTCTGATGAGTAGGACAGAAAGACCGGGAGACAGATATGAGAAAAGACAGAAACTGAAATCCGGCGGAGGAAGGATAAACCATGAACAGAAAAGAAAGATTTATACCATCGGACATTCCGATTATCATAGCGACTATATTAATTATTATTTTTACTTTATATCCGGTCATTTATGTGGTGAGCATGTCCTTCAGTGAGCCATCCCATGTGCTGGCAAGGGATGTGTATCTTCTGCCGAAGGGTTTTTCCCTGAAGGCCTACCGCATGATTCTGGACAATGCCACAGTACTGCGCTCCTTTGCCAATACCATCTGGTATACTGTAGTGGGGGCGGCTGCCAGCGTGACACTGACAGCAACAACAGCCTTTGTTCTGTCAAGAAAACGTTTCTTCCTGCGCAGACAGCTGTCTCTGCTGATGACGCTGACGATGTTTATCAGCGGCGGTCTGGTGCCTCTGTATATCCTGGTGCAGAAAATGCATCTGTATAATACCAGATGGGCTATTGTGCTTCCCTATATTATCAGTGCCTATAACCTGATTATAACCCGTTCCTTTTTTGAATCCCTTCCGGAAGAGATGGCGGAAGCAGTGAAAATAGACGGAGGATCGGAATGGACGGTAATGACGCGCATTTTTATCCCCTTATCCAAACCTATCATTTCCGTACTGATTCTGTTTTATGGTGTGGGCTACTGGAACAGTTATTTCGCACCATTGATTTTTTTGTCAAATGAAAAGCTGCAGCCCATTCAGCTGTATCTTCGGAGTATCCTGATTACCAGTGAGGTACAGGCCTCAGGAATGGGGCTGGATGCGGTGTTAATGAATGAGCAGATGAAATATGCCGTTATTGTCATCGCCTGTTTCCCCATCATGATTCTGTACCCCTTTATACAAAAATATTTCGAAAAGGGTGTACTTATCGGCGCTGTAAAATAGTGAGGAATTACATAATTCAAAACAGAAAGGATAAACTTATATGAATATCAAAGCACCGGAAGGAATGAGCAGCGCAGAGCGCATCGCCTTTTATGATTGTGAGGAAAACCGGAAATACTATCAATACGGAACTGCCGGAGGCTGGAAAAAATATGGGAAAAATCCGGTATTCGGCGGAGACTACGGAACCTGCTTTGACGTTTCGTTATTGCTGGAAGAAGGAAAAGAGGGGATGCCGGTATTTAAAATGTGGTTTTCCTGGCGGCCGAAAAGGGCTGTCGGCTACACGGAAAGTACGGACGGCATTCATTGGGAGAATCCGTGTGCAGTATTGGAGCCGTTGCCTGGGTCTTCCTGGGAGGCGGATGAAATCAACCGTCCTGCGGTTATTTACCATAATGGACAGTATATGATGTGGTATTCCGGTCAGATGAAGCCCTATCTGGAGGATGGCCGGTCGGTGATCGGCCTTGCGGTAAGCTCAGACGGAATCCACTGGGAACGCAGGCAGGAACCGGTCATGGTACCGGATCAGGCATGGGAGCTGCAGGCCATTATGTGCCCTCATGTGTTATTCGATGAGGAGGATCAGCTCTATAAAATGTGGTATGCCGCCGGCTGCAATCATGAACCTGACGCCATCGGGTATGCTTCCAGCCCTGACGGAATCCATTGGGAAAAATATGAGGATAACCCTGTGTTATCCGGGGATAAAGCTCATTTGTGGGAACAGCATAAGGTGGTGGCTCCCTGCGTTATCAAAGAAAAAGGCTGGTTCTATATGTTTTATGTGGGCCATCTCCATGAGGAAAGGGCACAGGTAGGACTTGCCAGATCAACGGACGGGATTACGGGCTGGGAAAAGCATCCTGATAATCCCCTCATATGTCCCACAGAGGGAGATTGGGATTCTGTAGCCGTATATAAGCCTTTTGTCCTGCGTGTAGGGGATAAGTGGATGATGTGGTATAATGGAGCAGCATATGAAGAGCCTGTGTGGGTATTTGAACAAATCGGCCTGGCAGAACTGAAAGACCCGGATTTGTTCCCGCAGGGAGCGGGCCGGGAGTAAGCTTGCGCAGCCTTATTACTGCAGCGGGGGAGTGGAGCATGAGGAAGGGTAAAAAATATCAGACAAAGCATAAGATGTTTGTTTCTTATGTCTGCATACCGGTGGTTATTCTCACAGTAATTTCCTGCCTGTTTTCTTTCCTTTATTATCACATGACACGGGAACGGGTGCTGAATTTTGAAAATTCCATAACGGAGAATGTGGACAGTGAGCTGAAAAATCTGATGGATAACCTGATTAAATCATCGGCCCAATATTCCATGACCCCCTGGGTAACCCGGCTGAAATATATGCAGAGGATACCGGAGCTTATGGCCCGGAACATAACCGCGTCGGACATTTCTGATTATGCCAGCACACTTTCGCTGACTGAAATCAACGACAGCATGGTGGAATCCATCTATATTTACTACAGCCTTGGCGGTTTTGGAATCAGCAGTATCGGAAAAGTGAACTGGAAGGAATATGTAAGCATTTATCAGGTTCAATGCGGGGATACTGCATTTTTTTCCGGAGCCATGCTGGATCAGAATAACCAGAAAACTATCTGCCACAATGCAAGCCTGATGAAAAATGGGAAGCGTGTGACAGGTTTCTTTATGCTGCAGACCATACCCCTGCAGAATTCGTATTCAGGGGAGGTGAATATTCTTTTCTTTGTACCCTATGATAAAATCTGTGCTTATATTGAGAATTTCATGGATGACGGAACCTCATGTTTTTACCTTACGGATGGGCAGAAAGTTATTTATTCCTGGGGTAAAGATAACGGACCTCTTCTTCCGGGAGATTCGGTGGAAATCCTGAAGGCGGCAGACAAGGAGTACCGGTACAGCGAAGAGCTTGGAGTATACCTTTCCCAATATACCAAAGCCGGTATGGATATCGGCATCATACAGATTCTGGATAATAATTTTTTGTACAGGGATTTTACTGTTTTTACGGAATGGCTGGTTATGGGGTACCTTGTGCTGCTGGCACTGATTGTGGTGGTGGCTTCCCGGATGGCCAAATACAGCTACCAGCCGCTGGAACATATCATGAATATGCTGGTGGAGGAGGATCCGGAGGGCAGCGTTAATGAGTACCAGATTATTGAAAAGGCACTGGAAGAGCTGGACTCTCAGAAAAAGCGCCTGGAAGTGACAGTCTTCGAACAAAATCCCCTCATCGAACAGTATATTCTCCATACCCTCCTTTGCTCCAATAAACCGCAGGCTAACGAGGTAAAATATGTAAACACCATGCGTCAGTACTCTCTGTACCGCTGTCTGGCGCTTAAGCACAGCCCGGAATCAGGACAATACATCAAGGAAATAGATTCCTGCCTTGCCGTCTATCCCCAGATCCATTCTGTTTTTGTGGAAGAGGATAAATACTATATCTGGGTGCTGAGCTATGGCGAGGAAAGTCTTATGGAAGAGATTGCCGACCTTCTCACCCAGACCTTTGATGATTCGGGTTACAAAGATGCTGCCCTTGGTATGAGCAAGGTACATGAAGATATTCTGCATATTCTATCCGCCTATAACCAGGCGGTAAGGGCCCTGGAATACCATTTCTTTTATCCTGAAAAAAAGGTCATACGTCTGGAGGAGGATCGCATAGAGGAACGGGATTTAAACTGTTCATCCTTTGAAATACCGGAAGACAAAAGAAAGAGCATGGAGAGGGCGGTGGAAGAGCTGAACGCCGAAACGTTGTTTGAAGCCTATCAATCAATCCTGCTGTATAATTTTAATACCCGTTTTCTGCACAAGGAAGCTTATTTCGCAGGAATCCACAAACTGAATGCCATGCTGCTGGAACTGTTCGGAGAGAAAAGCCAGGGTAAGCTGACGCCCCAGATTGAATTGCTGGAACCGGAAAGCTTTGCAGGTCTTGACAGCTACCTGCAGACCTTCCGCCTGAAAACAGTCCGTCTGATGGAACAGTGCGTGGCGAAAGAAAACCCGGTATATTACGCCAGAAATCAGATGATCCGGCAATATGTGGAGGATCATCTGACCGACGCCAACCTTTCCCTTAATGAAACGGCCCGGGTAATGCATTATACCGCTACCTATTTCGGGAAATATTTCAAGGAGCAGTTCGGCTGTACCTTCCAGAAATATGTGGCATCCAGAAGGATAGAATGCGCCATTTCTCTTATGGAAAAGAAGAATATGAATGTGCAGGAAATTGCCTTAAAATGCGGGTTTACCAATGATGTGACATTCAGGAGGACATTTAAGATGTATGTAGGGGTTACGCCTTCGCAGTATGAGAAGGAGCGTTAAGCGGAATAGGATGTGTCAAGCATTTATCCGAAATATCAAGCATTTCAGGGCCAAAGCTGTTATTCTGTCAATAACGGTACCGTTAGCTGTAGATTAGGAGGCCTCTATGAACAATATGGAGCTGCTTGCAGATGCATTATCTTATATTGAATTGAACCTTTGTGAAACGATTACTGCGGAAAGCGTGGCAAGAAATTGTTTCTGCTCCAAATCAGGGCTGGAGAAGCTGTTCAGGAATGTATATCATTACGGTGTGAAGGAATATGTAATAAAAAGGCGAATAACGAAGGCGGCCAGGGAACTGGTACGATATCCGGAAGCCACTGTCCTGGATATTGCCCTTCGTTACAGCTACCAGTCACATGAGGCATTTACCAGAGCTTTTCAACAGGTTTGGGGATGCAGTCCGTCCGTTTTCCGAAAAGAGAAAAGGTTTACCGATATTTTTCCGCGTCTGCTGCAGCCGTTTGAAAAAGGAGATGCTTATATGAAGCAAAGGAAGCCTGTAGATATTTCGGAACTGTATGATTTGTTTTTGGAACGGAAGGACTGTTATTTTATCTGCTGTGATATAAAGGGGCTGGTGCCGATTAATGAAATTTCATATAAGGCAGGGGATCTCGCTATACTTGAGACTGTCAGGAGAATGGAAAAATGTGCGGGAGATGAGGATATTATTTTCCGGATTGGCGGGGATGAGTTTGTGCTTCTGACGGCCAGCCGGGATATCGCTTATGCTCAGGAACTGGCAGATGGGATCGGCAGAATGAACGGAGAAATGATTTGTTTTGAAGGACAGGAGATACCGCTTGCCCTGCATACTGGGATTACTAAATTTGAGGGCAGACATTTGAAGTATGATGAGCTGTTTGTGTGGCTGCATCAGGCGATATTGGATAATAAATAGAAGGGGTATATATGTGTATGCCCGGCATGGAACAATAGAATTGATTTTAAAGGCTTTGAAGGCTTGAATTTCTCTGTGGCATGCGGAGAAGTGAAAGCCGTCAAAGCCTTTTCCTATATATTTTATTAAATAAAAATCGTAATAAAATATCAAAATGCATGATAGATTCATTGGTTTGTATGATTGTCCGTGAAAAGCGACCTGAAGAGAGGCCGGGTGGTTTCAAGCTTACTCTGAAATAATATGATAATATACGCATATTTTTTGATGATTTAGTCAGATACAATATTAAGAATATTTTCTATAATAAATTCAACAAAAGCAACACGGATACTGTATTAAATACATAAAAAGCAGACTGAGACAAGAAAGGATGTGTGCTAATTGCCCAAGAAGATGAGCAAAAATACAAAAAAAATAGCTCCTAAGCGATCATTATTAAAAGATATCAAACGAGATAAATGGCTTTATATTTTCTTGATTCCTATTATGTTGTACTTTTTTATTTTTAAATATGTCCCTATGTTCGGTACAATAATGGCTTTTCAGGATTTTAAATTTTCAACAGGATTTTTTGAGAGTAAGTGGGTGGGGTTGGAGCATTTTAAGAGGCTGTTTACGGGAAATAATTTTTTAATCATTTTAAGAAATACACTGCTCCTGAATGCGGGAAGCGTAATCTTCGGATTCCCAATTCCAATTATTTTGGCGATTTTTCTGAATGAGGTAAAATCCAAAGGCTTTAAGAAAATTTCACAGAGTATTATGTATCTTCCGCACTTCATGTCATGGGTTGTATTGGGCGGTATCCTGATAGATATGCTCTCACCCAGCACAGGTGTAATTAATACCATCATTAAGTTTTTTGGCGGCAATCCCATTTACTTTATGGGAAAGAAGGAGTGGTGGCCGGCCATGTTTATCATCTCCGGTATCTGGCAGGGAGCCGGATGGGGAACCATCGTTTATCTGGCGGCTATCACTGGTATAGATCCGGAGCTTTACGAGGCGGCCCGAATTGACGGGGCAGGAAAGCTGAAGCAGATTTGGTACATTACGCTGCCGTGCCTGAAAAGTACAATCGTGGTAATGCTGATTTTGAGAATGGGTTCCATGATGGACATCGGATTTGAGCAGGTTTATGTTTTGATGAACCCGGCTGTTCGGGATGTGGCGGAGGTTATCAGTACCTATGTATACCGTGTCGGAATAGAGGGGGCGCAGTACAGTTATACCACGGCAATCGGTTTGTTCCAGTCAGTAATCAGCTGTATTCTTGTGTTCACTACAAACAAAATTGCGAGAAAAATAAACGGCGAAGGCTTGTGGTAATAACGAAAGGGGGATTCTTTGTGGCAGGCAGAATCAAAACTAAGAAATCAAAAATAAAAATGTCAATAAGCGAACAAATTTTCATGGTTATTGTCTATACGGTACTGATACTTTTCACACTTGCGGCTCTATATCCGTTTGTAAATGTAATTGCCGTATCTTTCAGCTCCAGCCGTGCGGTTGGTGCGGGTGAGGTGGTACTCTGGCCGATTGAGTTTAATGTGGATGCTTATCGGCAGCTTCTTCTCGATGGGCAGATCTTTGCATCCATGAAAAATACAGTGGTTCTGACTGTGGTAGGCACATTCTTAAATGTATTTGCCACTACTCTGGCAGCATACGCATTGTCAAAGCGAAGACTGCGAGGGCGAAAGATCTTTGTAGGAATGATCGTTTTTACCATGTTGTTTTCGGGAGGGATGATTCCAAATTTTATTTTGATTAAGTCATTGCATTTGATGGATACCTTTAGCGGCCTGTGGCTGATGGGGTTAATCAGTACTTATAACATGATAGTAATGAAAACTTCGTTTGAGAGCGTACCGGAAAGTTTGTGTGAGGCAGCTTCCATTGACGGAGCGAATGAACCGACGATTCTGCTGAAAGTAGTTGTTCCGGTATCCAAGGCAGTTATTGCAACCATGGTTTTGTTCTATGCAGTCGGCTGGTGGAATGCTTACTTTAATCCTATGCTGTATTTGAGTTCCACCAATAAATTTCCGATGATGGTAAAACTGAAACAGATGCTGGACACGGCGAAAATGATAGAAGTAAGCGCGGGAGAAGGATTAGTGGATTCCACTTTTATAGCAGCAGAAACTTATAAGGCTGCATCAATATTGGTGGTGACACTTCCTATTGTATTGGTTTATCCGTTCCTTCAGAAATATTTCGTGAAGGGTGCAATGATTGGTTCTATTAAAGGATAACTGCAGGAGGATTCGTTAACAAAATGTTGCGGTTCGGGTTGGTGCACCGCCCCGAACCGTTACATTAAAATAAACAATGATTGAAGGAGGGCAACACAATGAGAAAAAGAAGGATAGCGGCAATGGCTCTTACATTGGTGCTTACAGCAGGAACCATTTTTTCTGGCTGTGGAAATGAGAAAACAGAAGACACCGCGGCAAAGAGTGAGACAGGGGGTGGCGCGGATGAAATGGGAAGCCAGAAGACGGTCGGGGGCTCTATGGATGGAGAGAAGCCGGAGATCAGTATTACAATTCTGGAGAGAGGCAAATGTCCGGCTGAAGAAGGAAATATGGAACAGAATCGTTGGACGGAGTATATCAACGAGAACAGTCCTGTAAAGGTAAAATGGGTTCCCGTACCACGTACAGAATCAGTTGCCAAAATAAATGCGTTGTTTGCCAGTGGTGAAGCACCTGACCTGGTTTGGGAGTTCGGTAAAACATTTATGGATAATCTGGTAGTGCAGGATGTCATTCAGCCTGTGGATGAGTATGTGGAGCAGTATAGTACAACTTATAAGCAGTATCTGGAGGAGCATCCTGAATTGAAACCTTATATAACAGCAGGAGATGGGAAAATGTATGGCATGACCAGTGCCAGAACCCCTCTGGGTGTTGCAAATCACGGCATGTGGATCCGTCAGGACTGGTTGGATAATCTGGGACTGGATACACCGACTACAATAGATGAACTTAACGAGGTGGCGCTTGCCTTCACAAAGAATGATCCGGACGGCAATGGCCAGGATGATACCTTCGGCATTGGATTTAACTACAATAACTGGACGATTATGAAATCCATGTTTGGTCAGCCCTCTGAGGCGATGATGGTGGAAAATGGCGTGGTAGGAGATTGGGTTGGTTCTGAGGGCTATGCGGATACATTCAGATTATTGAAGAGCTGGTATGAGAACGGGGTAATTGATCCGGAGTATGTGACGGACACCAATTATGAGCGCCAGCGTCAGCTTTTGGTAACCGGAAAAATCGGAATTTACCTTGGTAATTACAATCAGGAGTCCGAATGGAGAGAGCTGAAGGCGAATGTACCTGAAGCGGAGTTGGTACCTTTTGAACCTGTGGAGAGTAAGTACGGTAAATTTGGCTTATATCAGGAACCGCCGGCAATGAGTATGATCTGCATGAATAAAGATTGTGATAATCCGGAAGCAGTTATGAAGTTCCTTGACTGGATACTTGAGGAAGGCTGGATGAGTGTTGTATATGGGGAAGAAGGTGTTCATTATAACTTAGTAGACGGATATCCTCAGCAGATTGATGTTAACAAGTTTCAGAAAGAGGTGGCTTATGCAGGTGAGTATGCGATTATCCGCGATGAAGTGATTGATGATGTAGAGACCTATATCTCAGTAACAAGTGCGCAGGATGAGCTTTCCCAGGAATATGCAAAATTGCGTGCCCTGGGTTTGGAAACCGCAATGAAGAATAAATTCCGCCGTGATGTGCCCTATACACCTTCCACTGAGCTTTCCAGTAAATATAATGCAGATTTCAATTCAATTCTGACCTCAATTGAAGCTAAAATGATATCTGATTCCAGCTATTCGGTTGAGGATGGCCTGGCTGAGATTAAGAGTGAGCAGGAGGTTCTGGGACTGGAAGAGGTATTGAAGGAAAGACAGGCATGGTATGACTCAAATAAGGATTCCTTTTAATAAATTCGATTGGTAAACAGGAGAATGTCAGTGACTGTTACAGTCGCTGGCATTCTTTTACACAACGAAAAGGCAGGTGGGAAAAGTGATGAAAGAAACAGGGAATATTCATGGATGTATCTGTGAGAAATTCGGAACTGCATACTATATATTAGAGCAGCCGAATGGTCATGCGGCACACTGCTATGTGACGGGGAACTGTTGGGATGGAAATGATGCAATCATTACAGCACGTGTCAGAGGTCTGACGGATCATTGTTGTGATTTCGTAAGAACAGATCTGAACACTGGGGAGGAGGAAATAATCTGTGCCGGCAGATGGCCGGAGTTCTATGTCCGCGGCGGGAGTTTGTATCAGTTTTGGAAAAATAAAGTGCAAAAGACGAATATTAAGACGATGAAAACGGAAGTACTTTGGGAAGGCGAGTACGAGCTGTCCGGCCCTATCAGTGTATCTGAGGATGAAAAGAGAATCAGCGTGTCCTGGTGCTACGGAGACGGTACTACGTCAGTGGGTCAGCTCAATACGGTAACCGGAGAGCATAAAGAAGTTTATCGGGGAGGTTTTGCAGAGCCTTTTGCTGATATTACACATGTGATGGTCAGCCCTCAGGATCACAATAAAATTTTTTTCTGCCATGAGGGAACGACGCAGTATATTACCAATCGGCTTTGGATGGCAGATGTGGATACGGGATATGTGGAAAATATTCTGCGCCAGAGGCTGAATGAGGACGGTAACAACGGTGAGTGTGTGGGACATGAGATGTGGAGTCCTGACGGAAGAGGAATGTATTTTATCAAATATATTTCTACAACTATTCTTCCCAGGGGTGTTTGGTATCTTGATGTGTACACGAAGGAAAGCCGGTGTATTGCTTCTGGTTATGATTACTGGCATGTGGGGGTATCACCGGATGGTAATCTGCTTGCGGCAGATACACAAATCGGCGGGAATTATAGTGATGTAGTATTGATCGACCAGAAAAAGGGAAGTGAGACTCCTCTGGTGTCTGCAAGGACAAACTGGACGCATCCTTGTCATCCTCATCCGGTGTTCAATGAAAACGGCAGTAAGATCTGCTTCGAAATACTCAGTGAAAATGGAAATTTGTGCGTGGGAATCATAGATCTTGCACAGTTGAAGCTGAAATAAAGACGGGAGAACAGATGTAAATGAAAGAACTGGAAAAAGTGATTGACCGTATTATTTATGGAACAGATATGGATTGGAATATGAACATCCATCATTTTGACTGGGTACCGGGTGTAGGCCTGTATGGGATTTGGAGAACATATGAGGTGACAGGGAAGGCGGAATATCTGAATTTCCTGCTGGATTGGGCGGAGAGACATTTGGAGGAAGCATACGTTCAGAAAACCGTAAATTCAACGGCTCCAATTCTCACGATGATGGAATTATACCGGAAAACAGGAGATAAAAGATATGGAAAGGTCTGCTTTGATATTGCGGAATTTGTTTTGACAGAGGCACCGATCACGGTGGATGGAGGATTGGAGCATACTGTTACCGAGAAGGTGGATGCCTTCGGAGATCAGATGTGGGCGGATACCCTTTTTATGGTCTGTATCTTTCTCGCTCGTTTTGGTAAAATGACAGGTGAAAAAAAATATACAGATTTTGCGGTTAAACAACTAATTCTACATCAGAAATACCTTTGGAGTGAGGAAGATTACCTCTATTACCATGGATGGAACGGAGCGCAGAGAAACCATATGAGCAGTGTTTACTGGGGAAGGGCAAACGCCTGGATCATATACAGCACTGTAGAGATCCTTCGTGAGGCGGGAGAATTTGAAGGCAGGGATCAGGTTCTTTCCAGGCTGGAGAGGCATGTGTTGGGCTTGGGAAAATGGCAGCGCAAAAATGGTCTGTATGGAACCATAATCAATGATCCGGATTCTTATGATGAGCTGTCTGCCTGTGCCGGAATCGCATGTGGCATCCGCAGGGCTGCGGATGCAGGTTATATTGACAGGCGGTATCAGGAAATTTCTGACAGGACCTATGCGGTTCTGATGGATTATATTGATAAAGACGGTAATGTACAGAAGGTATCTACAGGCACACCTGTTATGGATTCTCCGGAGCAATACAAACAGATTGAACAGTGTCCGACTCTGTATGGACAGGGGCTGATGGCGCTTGCACTGGCAGAATTGACATGATAGTCAGAAAACCGGCAGACAGCGGCAAAGGAGCAAAATGAACGAAAGAGAGCATTATGCAATTCAGGAATTGTATGAAGAAAATGTATTTGTGACACATGGACTCTGTCTTGCAAGCATGCACAAGATGCCGAATCTGCATTTTCATGATGGTTTTGAGATATTTCTGTCCATGTCTGACGGTTGTGTTTTTTCCTTTGAGGAAAAGTCCTACCGTCTGGACAGGGGCGGACTGATACTGGCTAACAACAGAGAACTGCATCGAACCTTTGCTCCGCCTGAAGGCATGTATGAACGTTACATCGTTTCATTTATTCCGGACTTTATATCGGATCTGGGAATGGATGAAGAAGTATTTCACAGTTTTATTAATCGTCCTGCAGACAGGCCGCGGTGTATACAGCTGACGGAGGAACAGGTGCAGGAACTGGTAAGTGTTATTGAACGGCTTCAACAATTCCTCAGGGGAAAAAGATATGGGGAGATTATGCTGAGGAAACTTGCGCTCGCTCAGATTGTAATCCTCTGCAGCGGTTACTTTGAAGGAGAAACGGAGAATACTTGGCAGATGGAAGCATCACGGCGCCTGCAGCCGGTATTCGCTTTTATTAAAGAACATATTGAGGAAACGATCCTGCTGGATGATCTGGCTGATTTTCTGTTTATCAGTAAGGCCCAGCTGATCAGACTGTTTAAAGAAGAAATTGGAATGACGCCAAATGAATATATTATCTTGTCCCGTATCATGAGGTCAAGGGAATATCTTGCGAGAGGATATTCGGTAATTAAAGTGTGTGAAATGGTGGGATATGCGGATGAATCCCATTTTATCAGGACTTTTAAAAAGATTATGGGAATTACGCCGAAGCAGTACGGAAAGTTAAGAAGGCGTTGATGGAGGAGAATCATGCTTTATTTCAAAAATGCGAAAGAAAAGAAGCTGTATGAAGGGATTATGAAAAAGGCTGATGCCGATTATGATGATGATGTGAAAATGATGAGGGAATGGCGTGGTGAGAATGGTTATCACAGTCAGTTGGTAAATCAGTACGTACATTCCACCAATGCATCTCTGGGATATGCCTATGAATTGATGAACTGCGGCAGAGAGGGCGATGTGGAGCGGGCTGTCCAAATTCTGTACAAGGTGGTGCCGCTGCAGGATACAAACCCGGATAATGATACATATGGAATCTGGTCTTATTTCGTAGAGGAATCTCTGGATGAGATGGCTCCGCCTGATTGGAACTGGGCTGATTTCTGTGGAAAGCGTCTGATTCAAATTTATGTGGAATTCGGAGATTCTCTTCCTTGTGATCTGAAACAGATGATAAGGGAAGCGATTATCCATGCCTGCAATTCAATTATCAGGAGGAATATGGGGCCGCATTACACTAATATTTCCATAATGGGAACTCTCGTAACACTGGCGGCCGGGGAAAATTTAAGAGAAGCATATCTGGTGAAATATGCAAAGGAGCGTCTTAAAAAGCTTTACGAATTCAACATAGGGCATGGCTGCTATCAGGAATATAACAGTCCCTCCTATACATGGGTTGTCATTGATGATATTGCGTCGATGGTATGCTATATTAAGGACGAAGAATGCCTGAAATTATTTGCAGATCTCAACGATCTGGCATGGCGCTGTATTGCAGAGCATTATCATTTTAAAACCAGACAGTGGGCAGGCCCTCATGCCCGCTTCTATGCAATGCTGGAGGATGATCAGCTTCTGATGCGGATTCAGAGGTCCTTGGGGTATCAGATCAATCTGGTTGATTTAGAGAAGGAAGGACTGGCTTCGCAGCTTCCCTTAGGTTTCTTTAGTTTTGACAGTGTCTGTCCAGATCAGTTTAAGAAATATTTTGTGACACCAAACAGTGATGCGGACATAGATGCGGTATATGTCCGTTCCGAGGAACGGGAGAAAAATGAAATTGCCGTCTGCCGACAGGCTGAAGCATATACGTTGGGAAGCTTTTATAAATCTACATTCTGGAATCAAAGAAGAAACCATTTGAGCTACTTTGGAACGCAGGAACAGCCGGTATATTGCAGCATGAAGTGTCTTCATGATGGGTACGATTATTCTTCCGGTCTGATTGTGACGGCGCAGAAGGGCATGCGGACTGTATCTGTGATCGGATTTGGAACAAATGGTGGGGATACACACTGCAATCTGGATATGGTAAAGGATGCAACGATTCAAGCCTCAGATGTACGGATTCGTTTTGAGATCGGAGGGGCTGTGGATACGGTGGATCTGGAACAGACAGATGACAGAACCTTCCTGATGAGGATGGAAGATGCTTTGCTGAGAGTACAGTTCCCTTACGCAAGATATGGAGAGGAACCTGTACATTTTCAAATCACAGAGGAGAACGGACATGCAAATGAAACAGGCGGACATAAGGAAGTGCACGATATAAAATGTATTGATGTGGTTCTTTACAGTGGCGAGAAGAAGGCACATTGCTTTACGGATATGGCGGAGTGCTGCTGTGCAGTCAGCTTTGAGATTGTGCCGAATAACGGACAGTTCCACGCAGAGGCTGAAGCGATAGTATGTGACGGCAGACTGAGAATCAGCCAGGATGGTCTTGCGGCAGAGGCACCGGCGGCAGCCTGCAGGTTGGAAGATTTTGTACAGAATGCACGTGCGTATCGGGATGGAAGGGAATATCAGGATATTTATCTGTAGAGGATGTGATAAATATTTACAGAACATGGAGTTTTCCAGGCGGAAAAAAGAAAGTAAATATACTGTGATACAATGATGGAATAACAGTTAACTGAGAAAGCTGTTGATGTATAACAATTAAGTGAATGATTCGATAAAAGGGACTGACGGGAAATAGAGAGTCCTAAACAGGGGCGGATATGACTCATAAGAGTATATCTGCCCCTGAAATTTTATTTAAAGCATTAAAGTTGAAGGCATTGTGAACTACATGGATCAGGCAGAATCAGTGTGACTCCTGTACATATATATATAATTATCGAATTTATCTTGGTAATCAGTAAAAAAGTATACTATAAAAAGTTGTTTGTATGGTATCATATAGGTACACACTCTTTTTGATGAATGTTATGAAATTTATTTTGATAATTCAATTTTATTATCACCAATAATGAGTTACTTTTTAATAATGAAATATTTTATTTTCATACGGGGTATGGAGTTTTACATTTAACTATTACATATATATAAAGAAAGGAGTCTTAAATGCCGCAATATCCTATAATTGATAAAGTGAAAACCGGTAAACAGTTAAAGCAGTTAATTAAAAACAAGGGTTATACAATAAAAGATATCCAGCAATATCTGTCGCTTTCCTGTATACAGACAATTTACCGCTGGTTTGATGGCATTAATATCCCATCCGTTGATAATCTATATGCTTTGAGTGCCCTGCTCCAGGTACCGGTGGATCGCCTGCTTATTGGAAACAGAGAGGAAGACAGCAGATATATGGTCATGAAATGTTTGAACAACAGACAGAAACGTATTTGGACATACTTTCTTTACATGAATGAAAATGCTGTCTCTTGAATTTTGAATTCAATGACAACCGCCTGACTCTGAAGTAGACTATATACATATAGGAAAACCATTATATAAAATATGAGCGAGGGCGGCGTATGCAATTCATGGTAGATTTTGAAAACACAGGAAGCGCGGGCCTGAGAGGCGCTTCCTTTCTCCTTCCGGAAGATACGGTAACCATATTTTACAGCGAATCCTCTGACAAGGCGGAATCCGGCTTCATGTCGGATATATTTGCTTCCGGCTGCGTATGCAGAGGATATAAATTATTCAGGTCAGGCAAGAATTCACTTGATTTCTATATAGCATCTGAATTGGGCAGAATTTTTGGAAACGGATACGCAGGTAAGGCCGCAATCGTTAGTAAAGATCAGGGATTTAAGGGAGTTGCCGACTTTTGGCGGTATTGTTCGGATGAGAAGCATACAGTCATTCTTGATTCCACGATCGAGAAATGTATTCATGAAGCTCAGGAAAGGAACGAACGGACATATCATGTCAGACAGCGTTTAAAAAGGGTGAGTATTGAAGCTGAATTATCCGCATATAAGGAACGTAACCGTATGAAATCATTAATCCATAATGCCCTTGCGGAGACTGAGTTTGCAGAAACAGCGGAGGAAGTTCAGAATATCATAAGCAAGCAGCCGGAACGTAAAATTATTTATCTCAATACATTAAAACGATTTGGAAAAAGGGATGGTTTGAAAATTTATCGAAGTGTAAGGAAGGTGCTGGACTTAAAAGACTGATTTTTTAAATACGTATTGAAAAGATACGTGTTTAATGATACTATTATAATGCATACGAGGTCAATATACTATGCCTATAAAAGCAAAAGAACTGGAAAAGATTATTCTTGCAGATGGTTGGACATTAAAAGTACAAACAGGTTCACACAGACAGTACATACATCCGACTAAGCCTGGAAAGGTAACAATTCCGTTTCATGGTAAAGATCTTTCAAAAGGTACTGAAAATTCAATTATGAAACAGGCCGGCCTGAAATAATTACGGCTGTTTTAACAGACTGAAGGAGGCATATAAATGGTATCTGCATATCCTGCATGTTTTTTTAAAGAAGAAACAGGTTATACTGTAGTTTTCCCAGATCTCAACTGGCTTTCCACGTGTGGTGAAACTTTGGAAGAAGCATTGGCCATGGCGATTGACTGCCTTGCTGGTTATTTATATACTTGTGAAAAAGAGGATATAGTATTTCCGTCTCCTTCGCAGATGGAAAAAGTAAATCTTGAAGGTATAGCAGAGCAATTAGAAATATCCGTCAAGGAATCTTTTATAAATATTGTATCAGTAAATGTAGCTGAATATGCAAAAGAGCATTTTGAAAAGTCAGTCAAGAAAACTCTGACGATTCCTGCATGGCTTAATAAAGCGGCATTAGATAAAGGAATAAATTTTTCACAGGTATTGCAGGAAGCTTTAAAAGAAAAAGTATTATCCTCCAATACAAACACTTCCAAGGTCTAGGTAAATCCATGATTGCTCCATCATGAATTATAATCTGTCAAAGAATCAATATATCAGCTGGAATATTCACCTCGGATATTCCAGCTTGTTTTTTATACATCCTTACTACACATTTATGTTACAATAAACTGGAAAATCCAACATCTGATATATGCGATATAATACAAATACTCAACGCCCCGTATGCCAGATAACCATACCTGCCCCCACAGGAAGTCTGTTCCTTCCACTGCTATCATAAGAAAAGAGGATAATTTATGAATCGTCCAATCACCGCCAAAACCGCTCTCCTGAAAATATCCATGCTGTTTCTGATTCCTTTCTTTCTCTTTATGTTTGGGCTGAATGTTTACAGCAATACCATATACAGACAGCGTTTAACTGAAAACAATCAAACGCGGCTCACCATGTTTGAATCCTTTCTGGAGGAGGATTTGAAGAATGTAGAATATTTCATGTCGGATATGATTGCTAATGACGGTGGTTTTAATGCCCTGCGCTATCCCTTGAGCTACGTGGACAGCTATCTGCAGGTCCAGCAGCTTCAGGAAAAATTCGAATCTGTCATGAAGACTATTGACAGCATATCGGCCTTCTGCATTATCAGTCCTAAAAGCAATATTACCAACGGCCCATTTCGTAAGAATGTTTCCTACGATGAAAAGGAGAATATAAAAACCTATCTCAACCAGCTTGTGAAGGAAAAAGGGGATGGAGCCATTACTGACTGGCGGGTACAGCAAATAGGGGAAAAATACTATTTCCTGAAAATTATGGGGCTGGGCGGCGTTTACAGCAGCTGTATTATTGATGTGGGAAATGTATCCACTATAGAGGAAATAGGAAGTGAAAACAGTTATCTTGTGTTTGAAGAAAATGAGGAAATCCTTTCTTATCAGGAGCAGATGAAGGAATTGGGAATCCGTGTTCAGGAAGGGAAAACCTCCTACCTGACCGGCAGCAGAAGAGACCAGTTTGTGGTAATGAGCTATTCAGAAATCCTTAATTGCTGTCTGATGCTGGTGGAACCATACCGGGGAATTTGGAGTATGGAATCCCTGCCTCTCATCATGCTTCTTCTGTCTGTCTTTTTTGTTATCCTGCTGTTAAGATGCTACCGGATGCTGAAACGTGACTTCCTTAATCCGTTGGAACAGATGGTGGAAACGATGGAACAAATCGGTGATGACGGGCTGGAATCCCGCCTTTGTGTAAGAAACCAGGTTAAGGAATATAAAAAAATGGAATCCACTTTTAATGCCATGATGGATCGAATCAAGGAATTGAAAATTCTGGCATATGTTCGCTTGATTCAGGCACAGCAGACAGAGCTGCAGTATTATCAGATTCAGATACGTCCCCACTTTTTCCTGAACTGTATGAAAAATCTGTATGCTATGACCGCTGCCCGGAAATATACGCAGATGCAGGAAATGATATTGACTCTGTCCGAATATTTAAGGGCGGTTTTAAAGGATCATGATATGATTGTACCTTTGGAAAAAGAACTGGACAGCGTCCGTTCTTATGTAAAACTGCAGCAGATGAGCAGTGCCAGGCCGCCGGAATATGAGGAGGATGTGAGTCCGCAGCTTTTGCAGTTCGGGATACCGCCTATGTCTTTGCTGACCTTTGTGGAGAATTCCTTCAAGTACGAAAAGAGCGGGGAGGGATCCATGCAGATATTGATTAAGGCAAGGCTGTTCCTGGATGGAGAAGAAAAGTTTGTGAATATCACTATAATGGATAATGGCGAAGGCTTTCCTGAAGAGGTTCTGGAGATTTTGAATGATCCTGAAAAGAGGATGCCGGGAGAACATATGGGAATCAACAATGTGGAGCAGCGTTTTTCTCTTATTTATCAAAAGCCGTGCAGCTTTGTATACAGCAATATGAATGGTGCCTGTGTGGATATTTTTATACCCTTTGAAGAAGCAAGGCGGCCGACAGTGAATTTATAAGGGAGGAAAGAAACTATGACAGTATTGGTGATTGATGATCAGATACACGTGGTGGAGGGAATTCTGTCTGAGGTATCCTGGGAAAATCTTGGAGTGGACAAGGTTTGGAAGGCTTACAATGCGGTGGAAGCAAAGGGGATTCTTCTGCTTAATAAGGTGGACATTATGCTTTGCGATATAGAAATGCCGGGAGAAAACGGACTTTCCCTGCTGAAGTGGACGCAGGATCAGGGTATGGAGGTGGAATGTATCTTTCTGACCGCCCATGCAGATTTTGTTTATGCCAGGACAGCTATGCAGCTGGGAAGCTTTGACTATATTCTGCAGCCTGCCAGATATGAAGATATCGGGAATGCCATTCTGCGGGCCAAGCAAAGGATCCAGGAAAAACGGGAGCAGCAGAAATTTTATTCCTATGGAAAAACACTTTTTGAGGAGCGTGACCGGATAACGGATCAGCTTTTCAGGGAATGGTATCAGGAACCGGAAAATGGGGAGAGATATCGTAAGCTGCTGGAGGATATGCAGAAAATGGGGCGGCATATCTGCGATTCCAGTCCGTGTTTTCTTATATTATGCCAGATACTGCGTTGGAATAATGCACCATGGGAAAGGGATTTATTTCGTTATTCCTGTGCGAATATCCTGGAAGAACTGTTTCAGGAATGGAACAGGAAGGTCTATATCGGCTGCCTGAGCCATGAGGAATTTATATTTCTTGTATATGGAGAAGATGGAAAACAGCCGGACAAGGAAGAAACAAGAAGACAGCTGGAACATTTTTTTAATACCGCTTCTCGTTTTTTCTGCTGTGAACAGGCGTTGTATGTGAGTGGTACAGGAATGTTCCGGACAATGCCGGAAAAATTAGAGGTCATCAGGCATAAAAATAAGGATAACGTGGCCCGGAAGCCGGGGATCTATGAGGAAGAGGAGAAAAAAGAAACCAAAGCGGACCAAATCCTCCAGCCGGATTTCAGAACCTGGGAAACACTGCTTGTCCGGGGAATGGGGAAAACGGTTTATGAAGAAGCATGCCGGTATCTGCAGGAACTGGCAGATGCGGAAGCATTGAACGCGGAGAGCCTTCAGAAGTTTTATAATGATTTTTACAGGATTATTTGTCTGACGGAAGAAAAGACGGATACATCCTGGGAGGATATATTCCCGGAGGAACAGCAGCGGCAGACCGCCCTGCACGCCTATGAGACGCTGCAGAACATGCAGGTCTTTTTAAAAATCGTAACCTCTTATTTTGCAGAGGAGGAAGAGGACGCAGGAAGAGCGGGAGGCCAGGTAGAGGCTATTAAAGAATATATATACCACCATCTGGACAGTGACATCCGCAGGGAGGATATCGCGGTACAGGTATTTATGAACCCCAATTATGTTTCCCGTCTATTTAAAAAAGTGGAAGGAATCTCCCTTAAAGAGTTTATTGTCCGTGAAAAGATGAAAATGGCCAGGGCGCTTCTTATCAGTTCTCAGCTTCCGGTGAGCATAGTGGCGCTGAAGGTAGGCTATAGTAATTTTTCCCATTTCTCCCAGGTCTACAGAAAGACTTTCGGTGTCAGCCCGACGGATGAAAGGAAAAAACAGGAGGAGTGAACAAATGCAACAGCAAAAAGTCACTTTTTTGACAATAGACGGCAAATCCTGCAAAGAAGTAATAATTATGACAATAACAGGTTACGAATGAGGCGGAAGCAAAGGATTGGCCATGATATAGTAAAGGCATCAAAAACAAGGGAGGGAATGCAATGAAAAGAAAATGGATTGCAGGTCTGCTTACGGCGGCAATGGTTTCTGCGGCACTAATAGGCTGTGGAGGGAATAAGGAACCTGTGGGTACGGATACAGGTACTGAAGTTGCCGGCATGAAAGAAAGCGCCGAAAGCAGTACGGCACAGAGTGCAGATGTATCGGATTTGTCCGGACAGGAAGAGTATGTCTGTAAGATTGTATGTGTGGGAGATGCCACATCGGAAAGCTGTGAAAAGGTAGCGGAAGCGGCTTCTGAAATTACAATGGCCAAATATAATACCAGAATTGAACTGGTACGTTTAAGCTACGGCAGTTTTGCTGAGGAAGTGAATCTGATGCTTTCTTCCGGAGAAAAACTGGATCTGTTCCCTAATTTCGCGTTTTCTACGATAACAGCGGCGAATACGGGGCAGATTTTAGCACTGGATGATTTGCTTCCGGAATATGGCAAGGATATTTTATCTGTTGTGCCGGATACGGACTGGAACTGTGTGAGCATAGGAGGCCAGATTTACGGTGTACCTAACAACAAGGACAAAGCGGAAGGCTTCGGTCTGGCAATGAGAACGGATATGCTGGAAGCCTCCGGCTATGATATTTCTTCTATTAAGACAGAAAAAGATCTGGAAGGTCTGTTTGCGGCAGTTAAGGAAAAATATCCGGACAGTTATCCTTTGGTTTCCGATAACGGAGGTATGGGTTATTACAATATTACCAGGGATGACCTGGGCGGTGATTTCGGCTGGCTGGAGAACTGTCTGGATGATTCGGAAATGACGGTGGTTGACTGGTTTGAAACAGATACCTTCAAAGAAATCGTTCAGCGCAGGTATGACTGGGCACAGATGGGATATATTATGCCTGATGCGGCTACAAATACTCAGAATGCCTATGAACTGATGGCAGCAGGAAAGGGCTTCAGCTATTTCTGCAATACCAAACCGGGAATTGAAGCGGAATGGAGCAGGAAAGTAGGCAAGGACATTACCGTTGTGGAACTGGTGGAGACCTATCGTACGTCTGCATCCGGAATGAATACCTGGTATATTGCACACAACAGCGAGAAGCCGGAGAGAGCCATGCAGGTACTGAATGAAATTTACAGCAATCCGGATCTGAGCAATATCCTGATTAACGGGATAGAAGGCGAAAACTTCCTGATTGACAGTGAAAGAGGCGTGCTGACCTATCCGGAAGGCGTGGATGCTTCCAATACCACCTACAGCAGTGTAGCCTGGGTATGGCCCAATGAATTGATCACGATTCCCTGGGAGGTCGACGGTGCGGATATTTGGAAACAGACGGAGGAATTTAATAATAATGCCAAACTGAGTAAGGCGTTTGGTTTTGTATGGGATAATTCCGATGTGCTCAATGAAATTACGGCATGCAATAATGTAACGGCAAAATATAAAAATGCATTGGACTGCGGTTCCCTGAATCCGGAGGAAGCGGTTCCCAAGATGGTACAGGAACTGAAGGATGCGGGCATTGATACGATTATTGCTGAAAAACAGGCGCAGCTGGATGCCTGGGCGGCACAGCAGTAATCATAAACGGATAGAAAAAGGACCGGAAGGGAAGGGGTGTGGAAAAGCACGCTTCTTCCCTTTCCGTTTCAGTAGGAGGGAATCCGGTGAATAGGAAGAGAAGCATAAATTGGAGGCGATACCTCCCTTTATATCTGATGCTGCTGCCGGGAGGCATTTACCTAATAATAAATAATTACCTGCCCATGGCGGGAACTGTGGTAGCATTCAAAAAATATAATTTTCAAAAAGGCATTTTCGGAAGCGAATGGAACGGGCTGAAAAACTTTATATTCCTGTTTAAAACCAAGGATGCGTGGATCATAACCAGGAATACCATCTGCTATAATCTGGCGTTTATTATACTGGGAACGGCGGCGGCTATTACCGTGGCTGTCCTGCTGTCGGAAATCAAAGCGGTCCGGGCCAGGAAGACATACCAGACATTGATACTGCTTCCCTTTTTGGTTTCTATCGTGGTGGTGAGTTATATTGTATATGGCTTTTTAAGTACGGAATACGGATTTGTGAACCACACACTTCAGAATATGGGGAAAGATAAAATCTCCTGGTATTCCAATCCTACCTGGTGGCCTTTGATTCTTATCCTGGTGAACCTTTGGAAAAATATCGGTTATAACTGTGTGTTGTACTATGCAACACTGATGGGAATTGATTCTTCATATTATGAAGCGGCAGTTGTGGACGGAGCGAGCCGCTGGCAGAGAATCCGTTATATTACACTGCCTGCCCTTGCCCCTACCATTTGTATTTTAACGCTGATGTCGGTATCCAAGATTTTTTATTCCGATTTCGGCCTGTTTTATCAGGTGCCTATGAACAGCGGGCCGTTGATTGACGTAACCAATACTATTGATACCTATGTATACAGAGGGCTGATGGAAACCAATAATATCGGTATGTCTGCGGCAGCAGGGCTTTATCAGTCGTTGGTAGGCTTCCTTCTTGTGATGTTGGCAAATTGGGCTGTGAGAAGACAGAACGAAGAAAGTGCACTTTTTTAGGAGAGGAGAGACTATGGTCGAAAGAAATAAAACATTTCAAATACTGGCGAACGGGATTATGGTTCTTCTCGTTATTTTTTGTATGCTGCCGCTTATCCTTCTGTTTTCCTCGTCTCTGAACGAAGAACACGCCCTGATTGTTAACGGTTACTCCTTCCTTCCGTCCAAGCTGGATTTTTCCGCCTATAAATATATTCTGGTGGATTCCACCCAGCTTCTTCGGGGATATGGAATCTCGGCTCTGGTTACAATTGTGGGAACTATAGTAAATCTTATTTTTACAACTTTATTCGCCTATCCGCTTTCCAGAAAGGATTTGCCGGGGAAGAATATCATCGCTTTTTTTCTGTTTTTTACCATGCTGTTTAATGGAGGTCTGGTGCCGTCTTATATTATGTGGACACAGAACTTCCATATTAAAAACACCATATGGGCATTGATTGTTCCCAATCTTTTAATGGGCGCTTTTAATGTGATTATGATGAGAACTTATTTTACGGGCAATATTCCTGAGGAAGTGATCGATGCGGCAAGAATAGACGGATCCGGAGAAGGCGGTATTCTGCTGCGGATAGTCGTGCCTATGGCGAAGCCTATTATATCCACGCTTGCCCTGCTTGTGGGGCTGGGTTATTGGAATGACTGGCTGAACGGTCTGTATTATATTAACAAAGATACCTTGTACAGCATACAGGTGCTGCTGAACCGGATGCTGCTGGACACTCAATTTTTAATGAGCAGTGCAAGCCAGGGAATGAATATCGATACCAGCCAGCTTCCGTCTACGGGAATTAAAATGGCGATAGCGGTCATGGGAATCCTGCCCATTCTCGTTGTCTATCCGTTTCTGCAGAAATATCTGGTACAGGGAATTACAATCGGTGCAGTGAAGGGCTGAGAAAGGAAGAAAATGGCAATAGAAGGGTTTTTACATACAAAAGGGAAAAAAATAGTGAACGGCAGGGGAGAAGAGATTCTGCTGACCGGATGGGGACTGGGCAACTGGCTTTTGCAGGAAGGCTATATGTGGAAAGCTTATGGAGAGCGTTTTGACCGGCCTTCCCGTATTGAAAAAGTGGTGGAGGAACTAACCGGCCGTGACTTCGCAGAGTATTTCTGGAAGGAATACCGGGAAAATTACATACGCAGAGAGGATATCCTGGCTATGGCGGAATTGGGATACAATTCCGTTCGGATTCCGTTCAGTTACCGTCTTTTTATGGAAGACGGACCGGGTATCCATTGGAAAGAAGAAGGGTTTGTATTACTGGATCGATGCCTTTCCTGGTGTGAAGAAGCCGGAATGTATGCTTTTTTGGATCTGCATGGAGCACCCGGTGGACAAACCGGGTCGAATATCGATGACTCTGTGGATAACGTTCCCAGATTGTTCATAGATAAGGACTGCAGAGACAAAGCATGTGCATTATGGCGGAAGCTGGCCGGGCGCTACAGAGAACGGGAGGTAGTGGGAGGCTATGATATCCTCAATGAACCTATTGCTCCAGCCGATGCCGGAAACGGGGATTATGATTATCTGATTCCTGAACTGGAACATTTTTATGAAGCTGTGACTGCGGAAATCAGAAAAGAGGATACCGTGCATATGCTGTCCTTCGAAGGCGCTCATTGGGCTGCCGATGTGCGTATCTTCCATAAAAAATATGATGATAATATGGTTCTGCACTTTCACCGTTATGCGGAAATGCCGGACAGAGCCTGCCTGGAACCCTTTATCGAAGCCGCAGACAAGCTGGATGTTCCATTGTGGATGGGGGAAACCGGAGAAAATATCAATCCCTGGTACGCCGCGTTGTATCCGCTGGCAAGTGCGCTGGGGATAGGATATAATCTGTGGCCCTGGAAGAAAATGGACTGCACCAATTCACCTTGTTCCATAAAAGTACCGGAGGGGTATGAGGAAATTCTCGGATATCTGGAGAAAGGCCCTCATCCAGGATTCGAAAGGGCACAGCAGATACTGGAGGCCTATCTGCAAAATATCCGGTATGAAAATTGTGAACTGCATCCGGAGGTAACCGCCCACGTGTTCCGCAGACCGCCTTTTACGGTACAGGCCGTAGATTTTGATGCGGTTCCGGGAGAAGGTATTTCCTGGAAAGGAAACGGAAACCCGGATGATGATAAGCTGTACCGGAAGGATACTGCGATGGAAATCCGGGATATGCATGAGGCAAAGGAAAAGAAGTTCGCTTTTGATTGTGGCTGGGAACGGCTGGGGCTTGTTTTAAAGCCGGATGAATATGTCTGCTATAGCTTTACATGCGGCAACTGTGCAGAGAGGGAATTAAAGCTGAGGCTAAGCTGCCGTACGGAAGAAGAAGGCCAGCTGCAGATAAGCCTGAAATCCGGCAGCCAGGTAACAACAGCATTCCATAAAGACACCATCGACACAATAATATCCTTAGGAACAATACCTGCCAAAACCTCAAAGGAAACCATAAAAATATATTCATTAAACGCAAAAATCCTATTAATCCAACTGCATATTATCTAATCCCAAAAGGTTATAATGCCTGCCCCGCATTATAACCTTTTTCTTCCAACATATCCCATAATCTTTCAACATTACACAAAAATTATCAAAAAAATTTATTTTTTTACTCCATATTTCACATCTGCACTTGAGTTTTTCCCTCCGATAAAGTATTATTAGAATACAATTCAATTAAAAAGAAAAGGCGGAAGATATGAGGGAACAGAAGGACCGCTGCATTTTTTTTGTCCTGGAAAATTTCTTTTTCCTTATTCCCCTCCCATTTGTAGACAAAGTGATTGAAAATTCCCTGCCGGAAGAAAGAGAACCGGAGACTGAATTTATAGATCTGTGGGCGGAAAGCGGAAAAAACAGCAAAAACAAATATTGTATTCTCATAAACTGCAAAGAGGAAAAGCTTGGTGTCCCGGCAGCGGAAATTCTGGGTTTCCGGGATATCAGCGAAGGGCAGGTGTGGGAATTGACGGAGCCGGTGCGAGTGAAGAAGAACCGGTATTTGTGTGCTGCCCACGAAACGCAGCTGGAGGATGGGCGGAAGGTGCTGGCCTATCTGCTGGATGTGGATGAACTCCGGCCCTGGCGGAAGGAGGAAACCTGATGGAATATATTACGGCGGATACAGGCGGCAAAAAGGTTTATATAGAGAAAGACCAGATAGAAACGATTCTGACGAGGCCGGAGGTCTGGCCTGTTCCGGAGGCGGAGGATAATATCCTGGGCCTTTCCGTTTATGGAAATGAGCTGGTGGTTTTTTATCGGGAAGGAACCGTGGAAGAAGCTCCCTGTGGGATTATCATCAGGGCGGGAGAGCGGCTTCTGGGAATCGGAGCGCAGTCATTAGGAGAAGAAAACGTGGATCGGGAAGAGCTGGAAGGTATCATACCCGGGGTTTGGGAGAGAAAAATTGATTAGGCTTAAGGATAAGGAATTCTCCGATATCGTGCAGTATATGCGTGACGAATACGGTATCAATCTGGAGAAAAAAAAGGTGTTGATCGAATGCCGTATGTCCAAGATTCTGGAGCGTTACGGTTTGGATTCCTTTGCCGGATATCTGGATATGGTGCATCAGGATCGGAGCGGTGAAATGGCGGGAGAGATGGTCAATCATCTCACCACCAATTATACCTATTTTTACAGGGAAGCGGATCACTTTGAACGGCTTCAGGATGCTATCCTGCCGGAGCTGCTGGGGCATTCGGTGTCCGGCACTCTGGATATCTGGTGTGCGGGGTGTTCCACAGGGGAAGAATGCTATACTCTGGGTATGACCCTGGAGGAATATAAGCGGATACGGAATGTGACATTACGGGCCAGAATTCTGGCTACCGATATCTCCGGGAAGGTCCTGGACAAGGCCCGGGACGGGGAATATCCGGTAAAGGAGCTGGAAGGCCTTCCTCCGGAATGGAGAAGGAAGTACTGCGGGGACACGAGCGGCAGAACCTTCCGGGTGGATGAGGAATTAAAGTCCTGTGTCCGTTTCCAGAGACGCAATCTTATGGAACCCATGCCGGCGTCGGAGAGATTTGATATCATCCTTTGCCGGAATGTAATGATATATTTTGACAGAATATCCAGGAACAGACTCATAAAAAATCTTGAGGATGCACTTAAAAAAGGAGGATATCTGCTGATCGGGCACGCGGAGCTGCTGACGATAAAGGAAACAAATTTGGAACCGGTATATCCGGCTGTTTACAGGAAGAAAAAGGAATAAGGAAGGATTTGGTGAAGGAGCACATATGGGGAAGAAAATAATGGTGGTGGATGATGCCATGTTCATGAGGAAGGTGATATGCAAAAATCTGCAGGAATGCGGATATACGGATATAATCGAGGCGTGCGACGGGGAGCAGGCCCTGGAGATGTATGCGTTATATAAGCCGGATCTTGTGCTTCTGGATATCACTATGCCGGGAATATCGGGTATTGAGGTGCTGGAAGAAATTCAGAGGGAGGATCCGCAGTCCAGAATCGTAATGTGTTCGGCCGTAGGGCAGGAGCAGATGATCCAGCAGGCAGTGATGCTGGGGGCTAAGGATTTTATTGTAAAGCCTTTCAGGCCGGATGAATTCCGGAGAATTGTCAGGAATGCGTTAGAGAGCTGAAAGAATAAAATGCGCAGGTGCGGCAAGCCCCGCCTCTGATGAAAGGAAGCAGAAGGATGAAGAAAAAGTTTGAGGATATGAAAATAGGCGGAAAACTGGTAGCAGCATTCGCTATTATTATATTCTTATATATCGTCACGATTATTACCGTGATAGCCAATATTAATTCCATGAACGAACGGACACAGCTTCTGTATGACGAACCCTTCGCTAATGTGGAGAGTTCGTTGTGGATGATTGCCAACCTGCAGTCGGTGGGGAAGAATGTCACACTCCTCATTTCAACGGAGGATGTGGTAGATGAAGAGGAGTATCTGGAAAAGACCAGTCAGAATGTTGCGGAAATAGAAAAACAGCTTAAGCAGCTGACTACCGGTTACATAAGCGGAGCGGAAAAGGTTTCCGAGCTGGAGGTCCAGTATGAGGAGCTGAATGTGATAAGGACGAAGGTTCTGGGTCTCAGGGATCAGGGAAAAGATGAGGAGGCCCTTAACTTATATGTCAGTCAGTATGCACCCAAGTTTAATGAGGTAAAGGATACGCTCACGAAGGTTATCGATTTGTCTGCACAGGATGCGGTGGGGCGTCTGGCTGAAGGAAAGAAAATGAATGAACGGATGATTATACTCCTTCTTCTTCTGGCCGCTGTCAGCATTGGCTTTACCATTATCATATGCATCCTAATAACCAGGAGCGTGATACGTCCCGTAAATGAGGTGAAGAAGGCAGCCAATGACATTGCTAACGGCCGGCTTACTACCAAGCTTTCTTATTTTTCCCAAAATGAGCTGGGCCAGCTGGCGGAGGATATCAGGAATACCACAGAAGCCCTTAACTTATACGTGACAGAGGTCAAAAAAGGACTGTCTGCCCTGGGTAAGGGTAAGCTGAATTATCATTCGGAGGTGGAATTCAAAGGGGATTTTGTGGCGCTGGGAGAAGCGATGAATGAAATTTCCAGCCTTTTAAGGGAATCCCTGCAGCAGATAGGCAGCAGTGCCGAGCTTGTATCAGGAGGCGCGGAACAGGTGGCCAACGGAGCCCAGACACTGGCGCGTGGTGCGGCAGAACAGGCCGGCTCAGTGGAAGAACTGGCTGTGAGTATCAATGAGATCGGAGACAGGGTCAGGGATAATGCACAGAACGCGGTAGAATCCAGCAAGCTTTCCAACACGGTGGAAAACAGTCTCAGGGACAGCGACAAAAAGATGCAGGAACTGACACAGGCCGTGGGGCATGTGAAGACAAATTCCAGGGAGATCAATAAGATTGTTAAGGAAATTGAGGATATTGCGTTCCAGACCAATATACTGGCTTTGAATGCTTCCGTGGAAGCGGCAAGGGCCGGAGAGGCCGGCAGAGGTTTTTCCGTAGTGGCCGGTGAAATACGCAGGCTGGCTGCGAAGACGACCTCAGCATCCCAGCTGACGGCGGAACTGATTGATAAGAATTCGGAAGCGGTGGATGTGGGAATAGAATCTGCGGAAGCCACGGCAGAGGCCTTAAAGGAATCGGTGACGGGTGCGCAGAAGGTAAACAGTATGGTTGAGGAAATTTCCGAGGTCTGCGTGCAGCAGTCGGATGCCCTTGCCCAGATTCGGAAGAGCATAGAGCTGATTTCTGAAATCGTACAGGGGAATTCCGCCACCTCTGAGGAGAGTGCGGCGGCGAGTGAAGAGCTGTCCGCTCAGGCTCAGGTGCTGAAGGAAATGGTGGAGCAGTTTGAATTCTAAAAAACCGGCTGAAAAGGGGAGGCTATGAATCAATATTCGGATTTAGATGAAATATCCAGGGATTTTTTGAGGGAGCTGGGCAATATCGGTACAGGAAATGCGGTAACGTCTCTCTCCCATATGCTGATGGAGCCTGTGGATATCGAAGTGCCGGGACTGCAGATTATGAAATATCAGGACTGCTGTTCTCTCCTGCCGGAGGCGGAAGAGTTGATGACAGGAATTATTGTGGGGGTCAGGGGGGAACTGAACGGATTGTTTTTATTCCTTCTGGACGAGACCTTTACCAGGGAGGTCCTGGACACGGTTTTGGGGGAAGAGGAGAGAAATCTTCTGAGCCTGGATGAAATGGAGCGTTCGCTCATATGTGAGCTTGGGAATATTATGTGCGGTTCTTATATCTGCGCTCTTTCCGGGGTGTTGGATCTGAAAATGGAAGTGACGGTGCCCAGTATGAGCATCGATATGGGGCTCGCTATTCTGAGTGTTCCTGTGGCCCATTATTCGAGGGTGAGTGAGGACATTCTGGTGATAGATAACATTTTCCGCATGGGAGGAAAGGCTTTTTCCGGCCGGATATTGTTCCTGCCGGAGCCGGAAGCGCTGGAAATGATGCTTCAAAGGCTCAGGGAGTGACATCATGGATAAAATTTCAGTAGGAATCGGGGAAGGAAAAACTGCCGTAAACCAGCAGATACTTATTTCTTATGCCCTGGGCTCCTGTGTGGGAGTCTGTATGTATGACAGAGATAAAAAAATTGCAGGCATGGCCCATATCGTCCTTCCGGGAAAAGAGTCGGCGGTCAGCAGGGAGAATCCCTATAAATTTGCGGATGAAGGGGTGAAAGAGCTGATACGTGAGATGGAGAGGGCCGGTGCATCCAGGAAAAGGATAACCGCTAAAATAGCGGGCGGGGCGAAAATGTTTGAGACGGCTTCCCGGCAGTGGGAAATAGGGGAGCAGAATGTTGCGGCTGTGAAGCTTGCCCTGGAAAAGGAAGGCATAAGGCTCGTGGCCGAAAATACGGGAAAAAATTACGGCAGGACGATTTTGTTCTTCGCCGGGGACGGTAAACTGGAAGTCAGAACGGTGAGACAGGAAACGGTGGTTCTGTAGAAAATACGGAGGTTAGTTATGGAAACTCGAAACGGACATATTGTGCTTATTGTGGACGACAGTCTGCTCATCTGTGAACAGATCAAAGCATCCTTAAAGGAAGAGAATATTTTTATCACGGAGGCTCATACAGGAGAAGAGGCGGAGGCCATGGTGAAGCAGTACCAGCCGGATCTCATTCTGCTGGATGTGGTGCTGCCTGATGCGGACGGGTATACGCTTTTTGACAGGCTGAAGGCGGTGGATCAGAATGGGGCTTCGATTCTGTTCCTCACATCTAAGGATAAGGATGACGATGTGGTAAAAGGTTTTTCAAAAGGGGCCTGTGACTATATTAAGAAGCCCTTTGTCAGAGGAGAGCTTTTGTCCAGAGTACGCGCCCATCTCCAGCTGAAGCAGCAGAAGGATGAGCTGAACCGTCAGAACCGTGAACTTCGTTCCAACATGGAAAAATTGAATTATATGGCTTTCAGGGACGGCCTGACAGGACTGTATAACCGCCGGTATGTGGTGGGGGATCTGGTGGATGACATCAAGGACCACAACAGGGAACAGACCCAGAATGTACTCATTCTTGCCGATATTGATGACTTTAAGAAAATAAATGATACATACGGCCATGATGCAGGTGATATGGCTCTTGTCTGCATTGCCAATATTCTGGAGGGAAGCTGCCGTAAACATAAGGTGGTCCGCTGGGGCGGTGAGGAATTCCTTATCATATTGTTTGACGTGACCAGGGATGAGGCCTTCGGTATCAGCGAAGGAATACGGAAAGAGGTGGAGCAGTTCCCATTTTTTTATAACAATGTACAGTTCAAGTGCAGCCTGACCCTGGGACTTCATACCTATCGGGAGCAGGATGGAATTGAGGAGAGCATCAACTGTGCGGACAAGGCGCTGTACAGAGGAAAGCGTTCCGGAAAAAACTGCAGTATCTGGTTTGAAAATAATTAGCAGGCGGAGAAAATAATGGGATATTTTGATGCGGATGCCGAAGATATGCTGGAGGTTTACCTTCTGGAAACCAGACAGCTGACCGGGCAGTTAAGCGCGGTATTATTGGAAGCAGAAAAAAAGAATGCATTTGCGGAAGAGGATATTCACAGTATTTTCCGCATTATGCACACCATAAAGAGTTCTTCCGCGATGATGGGGCTTCAGGAATTGTCTTCCATGGCCCACAAGCTTGAGGATCTTTTTGGTTATTACAGAGAAACCTACGGAAAAATAGAAAAGGCGGAACCGGAGCTTTTTGATCTGCTGTTCGCAGCCTCCGATCACATAGAAGCGGAACTGGGACGGATGTCTCAGGAGGAGTATCAGCCTTCCGGTACGGCGGAAATAGAAGAAAGAACAGATGCCTATCTGAATAAAGCCGGAGAAGAGGAACCGGACGGGGCGGAAGAAGAAAAAACGGAAGAAACGGAAAAAATGCCGATACGTCCGCCGGCGGCAGTCCCGGAAGCGCTGGCCGGAAAAAAGGGTACGGTAGTGCGCATCTTTTTTGAAAACGGCTGCAAGATGGAGAATATCAGGGCCTTTATGCTGGTCAGGCAGATAGGAAATCTGTGTACGTGTGTGGAAACCTGGCCCGGGGATTTGGACAAATCCGGGGAGGGCAGCGGTTTTATCAGTGAAAACGGGGTGTTTATCCGGTTTGAATCCGAGCACAGGGATGAGGTGCTGGAAAGTCTGAAGAAGGGTCTTTTTGTCGCGGAATGCAGTATTTTGCAGGACGATCAGCCGTCGGCTGCGGAGGAAAGCGCGCAGCAGGAAAAGCAGAAGCCGGAGGATAAAGGGAATTCCGGGGAAAACAAGGAAGCGGAATTTTTCAATGTGCGTTCCGATCGTCTGGACCGCCTGCAGAATCTGTCAGGGGAGCTGATGCTTCATATGCTTACGCTGGATACGGAGCTGGAGAAGCATGGCCTGGAGGATATCAAAGAGGGGACCGCACATCAGATCAACCGGCTGATCAGTGAGATGGAAAGAACCGTGATGGAAATGCGTCTGGTTCCCGTAAATAAAATCGTACCCAAGCTGCGCCGCATATTAAGAGATATCTGCAGGGATCAGGGAAAGGAAGCGGAACTGATTCTTCACTGTGAGGATCTGGAGGCGGATAAAAGTGTGGTGGAGTATGTTTCCGAGGCACTGATGCATATCATCCGCAATGCGGTGGATCACGGCATTGAATCCCCCCAGGAGAGGGAAGAGGCGGGAAAGAGCAGAAAAGGCAGGATTACCTTTACTGCGGAGAACACCGTAGGAGAGCTTCGGTTATCCCTCAGCGATGACGGAAAAGGGATTGACGAATTAAAAATACGGGAACGTGCGAGAGAGAAGGGGCTTTTTACCAGACCTGAGGAGGAATATAACAGCCAGGAAATACAGGAGCTGATTTTCAGCCCGGGCTTTACCACAAATGAGCAGGTGACGGAATATTCGGGAAGAGGCGTAGGGCTTGATGTGGTAAAAAATATCCTGGAGGGTGTGGGAGGAAACCTTTATATCCATACGGAATTCGGCAGAGGGACAACCTTTACCATTGTGGTTCCTCTGTCCCTGGCTACTATGGAGTGCATCCGGTTTAAGGTGGGAAGCTACCGTTTTTCCATGCCGGCCCGTCATGTTTTCCAGTTCATGGATTGGGAGAGCAGCAGGGAAAAAAGAGAAACCATTAACGGAAGGGATTATATCCTTTATGAAGACAGGATGCTCCCTCTGATTGATCTGCACCGGTTTTATCATCTGGACGGGGAAACGCCGGAGGATGCCATCGTCATTTATATGAAGGGAAATGAAAAGGAAGGCTGTATTCTGGTGGATTCCATGTACGAGCAGAAGCGTATCGTGGTAAAGCCGCTGCCGCCCTTATTCGGCCTGGATTTCCGGAAAAAAACAGGGATCAGCGGCTGCAGTATCATGGGAAACGGCAAAATATGCGCCGCTCTGGATACGGAAACAGTTATCAACAGATACGAGAGGGAGGATATCAATGGAAGCCTATACTGGCAAAGAGCTTCTCTGCATTCCGGGAAAAAATAAAAGCTATGCTGTGGAAATTCCGTATATTACGGAGTTATGCATTCAGATGCAGCTTTCTTTAATTCCCTGTCTGCCCGATTGTTTTGCGGGAGTCTGCAATTACAAGGGAAATATTGTTCCGGTCGTGGAGCTGGAAGAAGAGAAGGCAGAGGGAAAGAACAGGGATATGGTGCTCATTACGGAATGGGGAAAGTATCGGATGGGAATCCATTTTTCCGGTGAGCCCTATGCCATATTTGCAACAGATAAGGATAAAATTGAGAGCCCGGAGGAAATGGAACCCTCCGGTATCTGGATAGAAAAGGATATTTATAAAAAGGATAACAAGGTTGTTTATGTGATCGATATGGAAAAATCCATTGAGAGTCTGGTTATTTTCCCATAACATGCGGCCTTAACCGGATAAAGCCGTCTTCCGGAAGCTTCGGGGAGACATCCCGTAGGCTTCCCGGAAAACCCGGGAGAGATGGGCGGTTGAGGCAAAGCCGCATTTGGCTGCGATATCTCCCAGCGGCAGCGTGGTGGTGAGAAGGAGCTGATGCACCTTGGCCAGCCGTACATTATACAGATATTCCAGAAAAGTGGCGCCTGTGGCTTCATGAAAGAGGCGGCAGAAATGATAGCGGCTTAAGTGGACCAGTTCGGCGGCGCCTTCCAGGGAAAGGTTTTCCTGATAATGCCTGTTAATATAGTGGATCGCTTTTACGATTTCCGGCTGAATGCTTTTTCCCTCCAGAATATCAGGCAGTCCCGCTTTTTCCGTCAGCTCCGTCAGGAACATAAGAAGCTGGAAGATAGAGGAACACAGCAGCTTGCCTGCCAGAAATCCGGTTTTCCGGCGGAACTGCTCCGCTCTTTGAAAGCAGCCCAGCGCCTCCGCAGCCTGTTCCGGAGAAAGGTGCAGGACGCAGGATTCCAGCTTATCCAGAAGGAGCCTTGTTTCCCCTTCTGTCAGAAGGGTATAAAGAAAAGAAGCCGGAAGGTTGATGACATAACGTTCATAATAATCCGAACCGCGGCTTTCGGTATAATGAATTTCAAAGGGCTTTAAAATATACAGATCACCCGGCCGTAGGGTGTAGCAGATATCGTTGAGAATCAGGGTGCGCTCGCCGGCCATCTGCAGATAGAATTCATAGGTATCATGATAATGCTGTACCTTCATATCATTTCTTCCCGGATTCCGGACATATTCCACCAGAAATTCTTCATATGGGGTAAATGCGGTGTGAAGCATAGGGTTTCATAGCCTCCGTCGTTATCTGAAAAGCAGCGCGCCGTCCTTTCGCCGGAACAGCAAAGGAGCCGATGCCCTGTTATTTTTGTACTTCAGTCCTATTATAGACATATCGATAATAAATAGCAATATTTGAACGGTTTTGGATGCGGAAAAGCATTTTTTTTACGGTATTCTGATTTCTTGCGTGTTAGTATAGTGATATAAGAAATGCTGCGGAAAGCAGGCTGAAGGAGGAACAGTATGAGGTATGTAAACGGTAAAGCGGAGGATCTTAAGATTGCCTACATAGGGGGCGGTTCCCGCGGATGGGCATGGGGGCTGATGAGTGATCTGGCTGCGGCGGATGACATGAGCGGAAGTGTTTATCTGTATGATATTGATCTGGAAGCCGCCAAAAGAAATGAAGTGATTGGAAATAAGGTAAAGGAGCTTAAGGACTGCAAGTCTCCATGGGATTACAAGGCGGTGGAAACCATAGGGGAAGCTCTGCAGGGTGCGGATTTCGTGGTTATTTCCATCATTCCCGGCACCTTTGACGAAATGGAAAGCGATGTACACGCTCCGGAAAAATACGGCATTTACCAGTCGGTTGGGGATACAACAGGCCCCGGGGGGCTGATCCGGGCGCTGCGCGTGGTACCCATGTTTGAAGAAATTGCAGGCGCGATTAAAGAATACTGCCCTGAGGCCTGGGTTATTAATTATACCAATCCCATGACCGTATGTGTGAAGACGCTGTACCGTACCTTCCCGGAAATCAAGGCTTTTGGCTGCTGTCATGAGGTTTTCGGAACTCAGAAGCTTCTCGGGAAGGCACTGGAGGACATCCTGCAGATCAAAGATGCGCAGAGAGAAGATATCCGTGTCAATGTGGTGGGCGTCAATCATTTTACATGGCTGACCTCAGCACAGTATAAGAATATCGATCTGTTCCCGGTATACCGTGAATTTGCCCTGAAATACAAGGATACGGGCTTCGGAGAGAAGACAGATGAAAACTGGATGAACAAGTTTTTCGATTCCCTGGAAATGGTGAAGATGGATCTCTTCCTGAAATACGGAGCCATAGCGGCGGCGGGAGATCGTCATCTCGCGGAATTCTGTCCCGGCTCCTGGTATCTGAAGAACCCGGATACCGCTCATTCCTGGGGCTTTAAGCTCACTCCCGTGGCCTGGAGAAAAGAGGATCTGAAAAACCGCCTGGCAAGAAGCGAAAGACTTTACAAGGGCGAAGAGGAGATGGTCATTAACACGACGGGTGAAGAAGGCGTGCAGCAGATGCGTTCCCTGCTGGGCCTGCGTGATCTGGTTACCAATGTGAATATTCCGAACTATGGACAGATACCCAATCTGCCGCTGGGTGCGGTGGTGGAAACAAATGCCCATTTCTGCGCGGATTCTGTAAGGCCTGTTTTTGCAGGGGCGCTTCCGGAAAGTATCTATCCGCTGGTAAGCAGGGTCTGCGGCGTCCAGGAGCTGACGGTGGAGGCTGCCGTCACCAGAAATCTGGATCTGGCTTTCCAGGCCTTCTGCATGGATCCTAATATGGAAATCGGCCTGGATGAAGCAAAATGCCTCTTTGACACCATGGTGGATAACACCAAAGCCTACCTTACCATGTACGAAAGATAAGCTGCCCACGGCAAAATCATAGGAAAAAGTATTGGCATCCTGCCTGAAAAGCGATATACTTAACAACGAAAAACAAAGTATAGGACTGAAACTAGGAGGATGAAGATGAGTATAAGAATTGGTATCCTGGGATACGGCAATCTGGGCAGGGGTGTGGAATGTGCCATCAGGCAGAACCCGGACATGGAACTGGCGGCGGTCTTTACAAGGCGTGATCCGAAGACAGTATCCATTCAGACGGAGGGGGTTCCGGTCTGTAAAATAGAAGAGGCGTTTCACTGGAAGGATAAAATCGACGTGTTGATCCTCTGCGGCGGCAGCGCCACGGATTTACCCGTACAGACCCCGGAATTTGCAGGGTATTTCCATGTGATAGACAGTTTTGATACCCATGCGAAGATACCGGAGCATTTCGCCGCTGTGGACGCGGAAGCGAAAAAGAGCGGAAAAGTGGGAATCATATCCTGCGGCTGGGATCCGGGAATGTTTTCTCTGAACCGTCTGTATGCCAACGCCATCCTTCCTCAGGGAAAGGATTATACCTTCTGGGGGAAGGGCGTCAGCCAGGGGCATTCCGATGCTGTCCGCAGAATTGAAGGTGTGGCCGATGCCAGGCAGTATACCATCCCGGTGAAGGAAGCGCTGGACAGTGTCAGGGCGGGAGAGAATCCGGATCTGACGACCAGACAGAAGCATACGAGAGAATGCTTTGTGGTGCTTGAGGAAGGCGCGGATAAAGAGCGTATCGAAGAAGAAATCAAGACCATGCCGAATTATTTTGCCGACTATGACACCACGGTGCACTTTATCAGTGCAGAGGAAATGGAAAGGGATCACAGCGGCATTCCTCACGGCGGCTTTGTAATCCGCAGCGGAAAAACCGGCTGGGAAGAGGAATACGGCAATGTGATTGAATACAGCCTGAAGTTGGATTCCAATCCCGCCTTTACCTCTTCTGTCCTCGTGGCTTTCGCCAGGGCGGCTTACCGTCTGGGACAGGAAGGCCAGAGCGGCTGCAGGACCGTATTTGATATCGCACCCTCCTATCTGAGCGCAAAAAGCCCGGAAGAGCTGCGCAGCACCATGCTGTAGGAGCTGAAACAGCGGACTGACAGATATATGGAAAAAAGAAACAGCAGGGCTTTTCGGAGAATAAAATCTCCGGGGGGCCCTGTTTTCCTGTTTCAGCAGGCGGGGAGCCAAACGGATATGCAGGCAGAGAAGCGAAGGTTCTCCTGCCCGTTTGGCGGCTGGCGCAGCACGGCGGGTCACCGGGCCTGCAGATCCGGTTGGGCAGGCGGGGCTTTTTGGGCCTGTCGGGAGCCCATCGGGCATAAAGGATCCAATCCCCGGTACTTCCCTGGGGAATTACCGTGACCTTCCTGCCGTTTACCGGGGAATCATACCAGCCGGTAAAACGATATCCCGGCCTTGTGGTGGGAGGAGTCAGATGGATATCCGGTGTGGTGACCGTATAACTTTCCGGGTTCGTATGGCTGCTTCCTTCCAGATTTTCATACTGTATGGTATAGAGGGTGGGAACGAGCCAGATCTGGGTTCGGTCATCACTCAGCCGGACTTCCCATCCGTCGAAATCCTGGAGAGGCTTCCGGAAAGCTTGCGCATCACTGTCTGTCAGTATTGGATAGTCTGCGGTCCCTTCTCCCACCACAATGGGATTCCCTTCCGGGTTGGGGGAAACATATCCGGAATTATCCAGCTGAAGAATGGAACCGGAAGTGAGGGCGCCCTCCAGGAAAACGACGGCATCCCGATCCTCAATGTAAAAGCCGTTGGAGATATCCCTCTGCCCTTTTGTATAGAATTCCCCGTTATTGTAAACTCCGGGTGCATGGGAAGAAGCGGTATTAAAACCGGTAAGCCCAAAGGCAGCGGCCTGCGTCATATAAACCTGGGAACCGATATCGTTATAAAGGCCGCCTCCCACAGCAGCCGTATTCAGGGAAATATCCCCGGCCTCCATATGGACGGTGCTTCCGCCATGGTTCCAGATCCCGCCGCCCTGCTTTCCGGCGGAGTTGGAGAGGATCCGTGCACCGTTCACATCAAGCACGGAATTCTCAGCCAGGCTGATGCCGCCGCCGTACTGAAGGGCTTTGTTATCATGAATGCTGCTTCCCGCATCCAGCGTTATATGACAGGGTACGGCGCATATCCCGCCGCCGTGTCCGCCGAAGTCACTTTCCTCCGTCCCGGCCTGATTCCCGCGGATTTCTGCGGTACCGTCCAGAGTGAGCGAACCATTTTCCGTGTTACAGTAGATGCCGCCCCCATTGCCGATACGGGCAGTATTATCTGCCGTCAGAGTCTGGTTGACGAGACTGAGATTGTTGTCGGCCCCGCCTATCCATATCCCGCCGCCGCTGTTATTGAGCGCAGTATTTCCTGTGATTTGACAGTCATCCAATGTCGTGCTGAGAGTGCCGGAGCCGGATGCAATACGGAGCGCTCCGCCTTCATAACCCGCCTGGTTTCCTGTAAAGCTTACAGAATTGGCGGATATGGTACCAACGCCGCTTCCGTTGCTGTAATAAACAGCGCCTCCGCTGCTCCCGGCCTCATTACCGGTAAAACTGCTGTCTGTAAGCTGCAGCTGTCCGTTTCCATTCATTCCAAGCAGCAGGCCTCCGCCGTGGGAAGAGGCGTTGTTTCCCGTTATCTGGCATCCTTCCATCGTGAATGTGCAGGGAGAAGTACCGTTAAAAAGAGCGAGAGCCCCGCCCTGGGCGGAGGCTGTGTTATTCTCCAGTTTACAGGAAGCAAAGGAAAGCAGGGCTTCCTGGCTGTCGGAACGGTTTTGCAGCCACAGTCCGCCGCCGCTGCCCGATGAACCGGAAACGGCGGAGTTCTGGTTCAGAGTGCAGTTGGATGCCGTAAGAGCAAAGCCGGAATCGGAAAGCAGGTAGAGGGCGCCTCCGGTCCCGGCCTGGTTTTCCAGGATGGACGTATTGTCCAGGGTAATCCGGGCGGGGACGAAAACGGCTGCCATACATATGGCGCCGCCGTTATTGTCGGCCGTATTCCGGGTGAGGGCTGCGTCCATGGAAATATCCAGAAGATCTTCTTCGTTAGAACTGTAAAAATAGATGCCGCCGCCATGATGCGCCGTATTGGCTGTGATCAGGGCTTTGTCGGTAATTTTAAGAAGAGAAGAGAGGCCGCCGCCGTTTCGGTAGCCGGAAAAGCAGATACCGCCGCCGGTGGAGGATGCGTGGTTATCCCGGATTACGGTTTCTTCTTCTATGGTAAGAAAGCTCCCATAGGATGCGGACAGGGAACGCAGGAAAAGACCTCCGCCGTTTGCGGCGTAATTATCTGTAAGGGAAGCCTGCCCGGTTATCGTTATTTTATCCCCGACGGATCCGGAGAACATGGCAGCTGCCCCTCCGGAGGTTTTGGAAACACAGTCCGTGATCAGGGAATCACCGTTCATTTCCAGATAATTGGGGAAGGAATCGCTTGCCTGCAGATAGACACCGCCTCCTTCCGCAGCAGAATAATTGCTGCGCAGAACGGAGGTGGCTTCAAGATAGAGGGAACCGCCGTTTACCCGTATCAGGGAACGGTTGGAGGTATCCTCCTCAGAATGGGCTTCTCTGTTTCCGTCCAGAAGGATGCTGTTCAGATGCAGAGAACCGCCGGAATCAATGCGGAACATATTATCGGTAAGGGAGGCTGCTTTGGTCAGTGTATAAATATCGGGGGAAAGACTGCTGAGAGTTATGTCACGTTGGACTTTCAGAACAGCCGTAACAGATATGTCCGCTGTCAGCTGAATGGAGGAATCGGTACCGGCGAGTGCGGAAGCCAGTTCTGTTTCATTGGAAACCTGAGCCATAAAATATCACCTTTTTCTGCTTAATAACTTATTATATGCCGGCCCGTATACAAAGGAGACAGATAAAGCGCCTGCAGACGGCAGACTGGCCGGTAAAGGACACGAAACACAGGGCACGTCTTTCCTGTAATAATAAAAAAGCAGGAAAATTACCGGAAGATGGAAAAAACATAGATTATATGCTAAAATAAAAAACATATCCGGCTGACAGCATATTCGGAAAATTAGTTTTCCGGCCTGACGGGGAGTCCCCGCCGGGAAGAACAGGCTGCGCGGACGCAGGTTTCCTGCGACCGCAAGCTGCTCCAAGGTACATCAGCACACTTTACGTGTGCACACCGCCTTCGGCTGTACATTTCCGCAGCTTACGGAATCGGTGTATTGTGTCGGCCGGATATCCATGCAACGCTGTACCAGGCTTCCGGGCCTCCGGCCCGGCAGCTTATTGCGCTGCTGCCGTCATACGTAAGTCAAATACCCCGCCGCAGGCAGGGAGGCGTCATATGCCTGTTTGGTTCACTGCCCGCGGGGATAAGAGATAAGATCGGTATCCGGAAAGGAATCCTGTTATGGGAAATTCACCGCTTTGGAAATATTGTACCAGGGAACAGTGCCAGGATTTTATCCTGTCTCTCCGGCTGATCCCCGGAGGAGAAAAAATGAGCCGGGAAAAACAGCTCTCCTGCCTGTATACACTCAGCAGCAGGGGGAGCAGGAATTACCGCCGGGTGACAATAGATAAGAAAGACGGAGGCAGCCGGACGCTTCTTGTTCCCTGCAGCCTTCTGAAAGGGGTGCAGAGGAATATCCTGCATCATGTGCTGGATGAAAGACCGGTATCCCCGTGCGCCCAGGCGTATCGCAAGGGGACGGACATCCGCGGGAATGCATCCTGCCATCTGGGAAAGAAGCTGGTCCTGAAGCTGGATATCAGCCATTTTTTTGACAGCATCCTTTTTCCCCGGGTATACGGAGCCGCTTTTCCCGAAACCCTGTTTCCCCCGGCGGCAGCGATGCTTCTCACAAGCCTGTGCTGCTGCAATGAGAGACTGCCCCAGGGCTCGCCCGCATCCCCGGCCATTTCCAATCTGGTGATGCGCCCCTTTGACATATATATGGATGGCTGGTGCCGGGAACGGGGAATCGCTTATACCAGATACTGTGATGATATGACCTTTTCCGGTGATTTTGATGCCGCCGCGCTATGCAGCAAGGTAAGAAGTTATCTGGAAGCCATGGGTTTTACTTTGAATGAAAAAAAGACGAAGCTGCTTACCGGGGACGTACGTCAGTCGGTAACGGGTATCGTTGTGAATGATAAGCTTCAGGTTTCCCGGGAATACCGGAAAAAGCTGCGGCAGGAGGTCTATTACTGCAAAAAATACGGAATTGACGCGCATCTTGAGAGAGTGGAGGCGGACACGGGAATCCGTTGGGAGAAAGAGCGTTATATCTGTTCCGTGCAGGGAAGGCTTCGTTTTGTGCTGCAGGTGAACCCGCAGGATGATGAATTTGCGGGCTACTGCAGGGAATGGAAAGAGCTGTTTATGTAAAACAGAGGATATAAACGGAAAGGAGGGATCAGGAATGGCGGATAAAAAAAGAAAAACAGGTTCCGGACTGCTTTGTATGACGCTCATCCTGGTCACTCTTTTTTCCGCGTTCTTCCTCATCCGTGAAGCGGGGCATGACTGCTCCGGAGGGAATTGCCCCATCTGTGCCTGCCTTCGTCAGGCGGAACAGAATCTGAAGCAGCTCGGTACGGGAATTCCGGCATGTGCGGCCGTAATTCCGGCTGTTTTTCTGTTTGTGCAGGTTTTGTCCGGTGCGCCGGACTGCCTTTATTGTGATACTCCCGTAAGCCGTAAGGTGAGACTGAATAATTGAGAAAACCTCCTTTGAGGAGCGTATGCTTACCTTTCTCAGGAAAGGAACAGGCACTCCTGTATTTTTGTACTGTAAAACAGAATAAACGGAGGTTTTTATAATGAGGATAAAAAGAGGTATCTGTCTGTCCCTTTGCGCTTTTTTCATCTGCGCCGCAGCAGGCTGCGGAAAGGAGGAAGAGTCACCGGAAGTGTTCTTATCGCAGGAGCCGTCTGCGCAGCAGGAGGAAACGGAATGGAATGCTGCACAGATCAATGCGGACATGGATGCGGATGTGCTGAACACGGCTCCCGCTGAGACTGCGGCGGGGAATGGTGTATCCGGCAAAGACGCGGTGGACGTGGATCTGACGCAGCTGAGCAGTACCATGGTATATTCGGAAGTTTATAATATGATGGTTTACCCCGAACAATATGTGGGGAAAAAGATAAAAATGGAAGGGCAGATGTCTGTTTATGAAAGCCCGGATCAGGAAGGCAAACACTATTTTACCGTAATCATAGCGGATGCAACGGCATGCTGCCAGCTGGGAATCGAGTTTATCCTGGAAAACGGTTCCGAAGATCCTGCGGATTATCCGGAGGCCGGGACGGAGGTTTGTGTGGCAGGGGAATTCCAGCTGTATGACGAGGACGGAGAAACGTACTGCCATTTGGTTTCATCGGATATCCTGGAATAGGGGCCGGGGTCTTTTTTCCCGGTATCCGGCTTTATGTATGCGCCTGAACGCGCAGATAGGGGGAAAAATGTATAGTCTGCTGCTTGTTGATGATGAAAGACTGGAACTGGAAACGCTCAGAGATTATATTGCCTGGGATGAGCTTGGCTTTGACCGGGTTTATACGGCGAGGGGCGGAAGAGACGGTTATGATAAGGCATTGAGGCTGAAGCCCGATGTTATGATCACGGACATTCATATGCCGGTTATGAACGGTATCGAACTGGCGAAGCAGCTGTATGCGGACGGATGCACCACTAAGGTCATTTTTCTCACAGGCTATGATGAATTTGAATATGCCAAGGCGGCCCTTCAGGTGGAGGCCGTGGATTATATATTGAAGCCTTTTTCCTTTGAAAAGATACGGAAGGCGGCGGAGCGTGTCAGGGAGCTTCTGCATAAGGAGGAGCTTCTTAAAATGTCCGTCAGAGTATATGGGAAAAAGCTTCTGTGCAGGGTGATTGACAATGACGGGGAAACCGGAAGAGAGGCATGCAGGCAGTTCCTGGATGTCTGTGAATGGGATAAGGAAGAGTGGTTCGGCCTGATTACCACAACCGCCGGATTGGACGACACGGTGATAGAACAGGTGGAAAACAGCCTGTCTGAAGTGGTGTATTCCATCCGGGGGGGGGGTAAAAGGTGTACCTATTTTCTGGTCCGTTACTTTGTGGATTACAGGGAATCCGCGGAGCGTATCTGCGCCAGGCTGGAGCAGCTGGGCCTGCATGCCGCCGTGGTTTTCTATCCGGAGAAGCTTTCGGTTGAACAGCTTTATGGTACGGTCAGATATTTGGAAGGTTTGCAGGAGTTTCTTTTTTATGTGCCGGGGGGCACTGTAATCAGTTCCGAGGAACTGAAGCAGGAAATCCCGCTTACGGAGGGGGAGGAAGAAAACAGGGAGATATACGGCCGGATACTGAGAGAGATGAAGGAACTCCTTCATACCCAGTGTCCGGAAAAGAAAGCGGATAAGCTGGAAACGTATTTACTGGAATATTGGGATCAACTGAATAAGAACCCGAGAAAATGTTTTTATGTCCTGGAGGAAATGAGTTTCTTCCTGTCGGAGCTTTATGATGCCTGCGCGGCACGGAAAAAGGATGCGGATTTTCCCGGCAAAGCGGAACTGAGGAACGACATTTACCGCGCGGTGAATGCGGAAGCGCTCAGGAAGCTCTGCCTGGAATTCGGCCTGACCGGCATCAGAAGGCTGAGCGACAGGAAACAGGAGGAGAACCGGCGGGGAGAGTACGTGGTGAGCAGCGTAAAGCAGTTTGTGGAGGCCCACTATGGAGACTCCATATGTCTGGAGGAACTGGCAGCAGATATCGGACTGAGCCCTAACTACGTAAGAAGCCTTTTTAAGGAGAGTGAAGGGATCACGATAAATGACTGGATAGTGGAATTCCGGATGGGTAAGGCATGCGAACTTCTCAGAGACAGAAGGCTGAAGGTAAAAGAAATCAGCCGGATGGTGGGATATGAAAACAGTTCTTATTTCTGTTCAGTGTTTGCCAGACGTTTCGGGGCGTCTCCCAACGAGTACCGGGGAGAAATACTGGGCTGAGCCAAAGCGGCTGTTTCATGTCCATATCTTTAGAAGATACGGAGGAAACAGCCGCTTTTTTGTCGGACATGGGGATGGCCCGCAGAACGCGCCATCCGGCGGTTATCCGGGGAAAACACCCGGAGGAGGGGAGGACAAGGGATATGCGCAGTATCAAGAGGGCTTTAAAAAATATTTCTCTGCGGTGGAAATTTTTCTTCGGGTTTCTGATTACCTCCATGGTGCCGATCGTCGGCTTCGGCGCCTATGCCTATATGAATACGGAAAACATACTTCTGGAGCAGAGCTACAGCAATATGGAGGAAAACCTTGCCAGGGCCAGCAATAACATGGACATGGTCCTGGAAGGCTATGAAAATGCGTCCTCGCTTATTTTTATGAACAAGCAGGTCCAGGATTTGATTTCCGTGGATTTTACCAATTATGGCTATGAGGATCTGTATTATTATCTGAAAAGCTACTTCGGTACGATGATGGCGATCAATTCGGATGTGAATACCTTTTCCATATATACGACCAACCAGACGATTGCCCAGGATTATTATTTTATCTATAAGGTGGATGAGGAAATCGAGCAGGAAGGCTGGTACAAAAGGGCGAGGGAAGAAAACGGAAAGCCCGTATTTATGAGGGGAGGCATAAACAAAGACGGCAAATATGTATTTTATCTGGTGCGTTCCCTGGATTATTACAGCTATGGGAGCCTTCGGAATGTCCTGCGGATGGAGATCGATGACAGGCATCTTCTCGGGATTATTTCCGAGGTGTCCGGCGATGATGAAATGATAATTCTGGATGATGAAAATTATGTGGTATCCAGTACGGACAAGGCTCTCATGGGGTGCTCCGTCTATGACATACTGGACGGCTATGAAGGAGAAATAGGGAACAACAAACGGGATACAGCGGTATATGACGGCAAGGAAATGCTGGTCAGCTCCGTCACAAGCCCTCAGGGCTGGAAAATTCTTTCGCTTGTTTCCGTTCCGATGCTGGAAATGAATATCAGGACCTCCGTAAAAAATGTCATTTTATTTGCTCTTCTGGCTGTCATAATGTCCGTTGTTTTTTCCGCCGTCATCTCCATTCTCATTACCCGGAGAATCAAGGAGCTGACTAAATCCGTTGAAAAGATGAAGGACGGGGTGTTCGGGGAAAGAATAGAAGACGGCGGACGGGATGAAATCGGGATACTGGCGGAGGTCTTTTCCGATATGAGCTTTATGGTGAAGCATCTCATCAAGGATATTTATGAAAAAGAGCTGATCCGCAAGGCGGCAGAGCTGAACCTGCTGCAGGAACAGATTAATCCCCATTTCCTTTATAACGTCTTATCCTCCATATCCTCTATGGCCATGCGCAGCGGAAACGCGGAAATTATGGATATGGTGGAACATCTGGCTCTGTTTTACCGGATTTCCCTGAACAAAGGGAAAAATATTCTCAGTGTGAGGGAAGAGGTGAACCTTCTTGAGAATTATCTTCAGCTGCAGAAGGTGCGCTTCGGAGAGGCTATTCAGGTGGACTATGATCTGGATGAAGAGCTGATGGACTGCCGGATCATTAAGCTTATCCTTCAGCCGCTTGTGGAAAATGCCATCCATCATGCCATGAAGGATGAGACTGCGATTTTGCATATCGGAATTACCCTGCGGCGGGAACAGGATCATATGCTGTTTATCATTACCGACGACGGCGTGGGTATGGAGGCGGAAACCGTAGAGGAAATCAATACGGAAATCCGTAATGCGGTGAGGGGCTTTGGCCTGAAAAACGTGTCTATCCGGATTCAGCTTCAGTACGGGCAGGCCTATGGGGTAAAAGTATACAGCAAGGAGGGGGAAGGAACACAAATTTATATCAAACTGCCGATTATCAGAGAGCAGAAGGATTTGCAATTGTAATATTTTTATATAAATTGTTGAATGTTGATATAAAAATCCCTCTTTATTTCAATAAATGTACAATATTTATATAAACTGTAAAATTTTAATATGTATAAAAGGTAAAAATTGACTTATTATATGCATGTAAAAGTTATTAAGTATACATATTATACAGAGAAGGAGAGGGTACTATGAAAAAGGCTATAGCAATGTTTTTGACCCTGGCAATGGGAGTTACCATGCTTGCCGGCTGCGGCAACAGCAGCAGCAGTACAACAGCCGGGGGAGGGGAAACACCGGCGGCAGACACTGCCGAATCGGCAGCAGACAATGGGGATACACCAACACTCACTTTTTTTGACAAAAACTCGGGCTCCAAGCAGTTTGACGACCCTGTTGCCCTGGAGCTGATGAAACGCACCGGAATTAATATCGAGGTGGTAAATCCTACGGGAGATCCCGCAGAAAAGCTGGCGCTGATGCTTGCAGGAAAGGATTACCCGGATATCGTCCTGATGGACAGAGGAAGCGATATTGTAAATAAATACATCGAGGCGGGGGCACTGGTAAATCTGACGGATTATCTGGATCAAATGCCCAATGTGACGGAAATGTACGGCGATACACTGAAGAAAACGAGATGGACTGACGGGCAGAATTATTATTTGTCCAACTGGTATGGAATGGATCCCGACCCGGTAAACGGATTTATCCTCAGATACGATATCATGTGTGAGCTGGTGGGAAAGGACAGGGCGGACAGCGATGAACCTTTCACTACTTCTGAGATGATGGATATATTCCGGCAGTACAAAGAAAAATATCCGGAGGTTGACGGAAAAGAAACCTTTGCCCTTACCCTGGCGGATGAGCAGGACAGCAAGAACGCAATCCTCGGCATGTACGGTATGAAAACTTACTATGAGAAGGATGGACAGCTTTACTGGGATATCAGGGATCCCAGATATCTGGAAGCCATGCATTTCATCAACGGCGTGCATCAGGAAGGCCTTCTGGAAAAGGAATGGGTGTCCAATAACGATGAGCTGTTCAACCAGAAGCTGGCAACGGGAAATATCTTAGGCTATATGGGAGCCTATTGGAATGCATGGACAGCTAATTCCAGCCTGACCTCCACGGTCGGAGAGGATGCAAACTATCTGGCATATAAGGTGGTTCCGGACGGATACGACGCAGACAAGACGACACTGGGCGGACGTTCTTCTTTAGGCTGGGATGCCATTGCCGTAACCAATAACTGCAAGAATCTGGATGCCGCCCTGAAATTCATTGATTACTGTGCAAGCCAGGAAGGCCAGGATCTGCTGTTATGGGGAATTGAAGGGAAGGACTGGACAAAAGACGGCGATACCTATGTTCCCAATGAGGAGGTACTGGACGGCCTGCAGAATAATCTGGAAAAAACAAGAGAAGAGACAGGTATTACCAGGTGGACATGGTTTGTAAGAAATGCTTCCACTCATAAGGACGGCTCTCCCTGCCGTATGCAGATGTCCAGAAAAGATATTACCGCAACCTGGGCGGAAAAGAATCTGACAAATACCTACTGGGATACCGCTGAATTTGACAACCTGATTCCTACGGGAAATGATCCTGTCGCCCTGAAAGCCCAGAAGGTACAGGATATTATCAAGCAGGCATACCCCAAGATGATCAATGCGGCATCGGATGAAGAGCTGGATAAGATTTATAACCAGATGATAGCGGACTGTGACGCGGCGGGTATGGAAGAGGTAGAAGCGAAAATCAATGAAAATTACCAGGCGCGTATGGCTATATGGAATGCGGAAAACTAGAAGGGCGCGTAAACTGAACAAAGAGAACAACAGGAAACGCGGTTTATAAAAACCGCGTTTCTTAAAAAAAGGGGGTAACAATATGGCGAAAAGCGCTGCGGTAAAGCCGCCGAAAAAACCGCTGAAGAACAGGCTGTGGGATCAGCGGTATCTGTTTCTGCTGATGCTTCCGGCTGTTGTCTGGGTGGTGTTTATATGTTATGCGCCGATGACCGGCCTGTACATGGCATTCACTAATTATTCGCCCACAACGGAAGGCTACTTCCATGATCTGCTGGGAGCGCCGTTTGTGGGGCTGGACTGGTTTGAATATTTCTTTCAGAATGACTTTGTTATGATAATGCGCAATACGCTGGCTACCAGCCTTCTGACGCTGCTCTTTTCTTTCCCTGCGCCCATTCTTATAGCGATTTTCCTGAATGAGGTACGCAGCATGCGTATGAAGAAATTTGTGCAGACCGCATCCTACCTTCCCTATTTTATTTCCTGGGTTATTGCGGCGAACATTTTCCTCACCTTCCTTTCCGGAGACGGTGTGGTAAATGATATTCTTCAGTTCTTTCATTTTACGGACGAGGATATCCTGTTTTTCCAAAAGGGCCCCTATTTCTGGTGGATCATAGCGATAGCCAATACCTGGAAGGTTATGGGCTATAATGCGATCATCTATCTGGCTGCCATTTCAGGAATTGATCAGGAACAGTATGAGGCGGCGGAGGTGGATGGCGCCAACCGGGTGCAGAGGATTCTGCATATCACCCTTCCGGCAATCCGGCCCACTATCTGTATCCTGCTCATCCTGGCTGTGGGAGGTATCCTGAATACCGGCTTTGAACAGCAGCTTCTGATGCAGAATGACTCCATACTGAACTATTCGGACGTACTTGATACCTATGCGTACCGCTATGGTATGAAAAACGGAATGTATTCCTATGGTACCGCCGTTGGATTGTTCAAGTCCATTGTGTCCTTTATCCTGGTGCTGAGTGCCAACGGGATTACCAAGAAGCTGAATGATTCGGCACTGTTTTAAGGGGAGGATAAGCATGCGGAAAACAAAAATCGGAAATAAAAGCAAAGAAGACTGGATACTGGATATTCTTAAAGTTATTGTACTGTCCATTGTTACTATTATAACGGTATATCCGTTCTGGAACATTTTCATTATATCCATTAATGACGCGACGGACGCCATACGCGGGGGGCTGTATTTCCTTCCCCGGAAGCTGAGCTTCTCCAGTTATCTGGAGATACTCACCAAAAAGACCTTTCTGTCATCCATCAAAGTAAGTGTGGCAAGGACGGTGATTGGTACGCCCATAGCGGTTCTGGTAACCTCCATGCTCGCCTATGCGCTGTCCAGAAGAGATCTGGTAGGGCGGAAATTCTGGAACCTGCTGTTTATCTTCACCATGTATTTCGGCGGCGGCCTGGTTCCCTATTATATGGTTTTAAAGGGAATCCACATGCTGAATACGTTCTGGGTATTTATTTTCCCGCTGATGATGAGCGTATATAACATGATTCTGGTCCGTTCCTATGTGGAATCCATGCCGGAATCCCTGTTTGAGGCTGCCAAAATAGACGGGGCGACGGATCTGACCGTATTTTTCCGGCTGGTTCTGCCTTTGTCAAAACCTATTCTGATGACTATCGGGCTGTTTGTCGCGGTAAACCAGTGGAATTCCTGGTTTGATGCATATCTGTATACCTCCGCGCAGAGCCTGAAGCCCATGCAGTCTGTCCTGGTGGAAATCCTGAACCAGTATCAGACCGGCGGAAGCGTATCCCAGCAGATGTCAAATGCCAAATCCGGTATGACGGTAACTCCGGACAGCATCCGTATGGCGGCTACTATGGTGGCAACCATACCGATTATCATGGTTTATCCGTTTATTCAGAAATACTTTGTCAAGGGAATCATGCTGGGAGCGGTCAAGGCCTGATTCAGCGTTCCTGCCGGCGGAGAAGTTTGGGTTTAATGGGGGTTAATTATGGCTTATAATATAGGAAATGAAAAAATTCGTATTCTCCTGAATCAGGAGGACGGTACCTTTTGTGCAGAGCTGGCAGGGGGAAGGCTTCTGCATATGTGTACCGAGGTAAGGCTGAAGGACGGGAGGCTTGTACGCTCAACGGACTTATGGAGACATGAGGTGTCGGAATCGGAAGGGGAGGAACTGACGGGAGCCTGCCGGAAGGCGGTTTTTATCCATACGGGGGATCAGGACTGGAAACTGGTGCAGGAGTTCTGTATCTACGAGGATTATTTTACGGCTTCCACGGCATTCTGCAGCGGCAGTGAGGCGGAGACAAATTATATTGCGCCGTTCTGCCCTGCGGGGGAAGAGGGAGAGGTGATTCTCGGAGACGGGCCTTTACGGTTTCTCAGCGCACCCTTTGATAATGACAAATGGGCTAAGTTTGTGGAATATCCGGTCGCGTATTCCCGTATGTCCTATGAGTTCACGGTACTGCATGAGGAAAACTCTGAGGGAGGGCTTGTGCTGGGGTCGGTGGATCATGATCACTGGAAAACGGGATTTACGGCAACAGCTAATGAAAACAGCGGGAAAACGGAAATCACTGCGGTATGCGGTGCGGCCACAGAAGATACCAGGGATTTGAATGGTATCAGACATGGTTATCTGCGGGGAACAGAAATCAAAAGCGCCCGTATTTTCGCAGGCAGTTTTAACTCCTGGCAGGAGGGGCTGAAGCTTTACGGCAGGTGCAATGCGGCCATCCGGCCTGCGCTTTCGTGGAAAGGGCCTGTTCCTTTCGGATGGAACAGCTATGCGGCGCTGATGCCCTTGATTTCTTATGAAAAATATAAAGAAGCCAGCGACTTCATGAAGAGTATTCAGGATACCTTCCACGATGCGGAAGGCATGCAGTATATTGACTATGATGCAGGCTGGGAACGGTTTACCAACCGGATGAAGGATACGGTGGAATATGCGGAGGCGAACAATCAGAAGCCGGGAGCCTATTTCAGCCCCTTTATCGTTTTGGAGCCCTGGTTTGAAAAAGAGGTGCCGGGAACGGGAGGCAACTACCTGTACCGGGATTTGCTGTTAAGGGATGAAAAAGGGGAAATACTGCCGCCTGTAGACGGCCTGTACTCCCTGGACGCCACACATCCCGGCGTACTGGAATATATGGAATATGTGACCGGAAAGCTGATACAATGGGGGTATAAGCTGGTAAAGACAGATTTTGTGGGCCATGGCTGCCGGGAGGGTGTTTTCTATAATAAGGATATCACTACCGGTGTGGAGGCTTATAATTATGGGATGAGCCATTTTGTACGCTGCCTGTCGGAGGAAAGAGCCGGTTATCCCATCCTCATCAGCCTTTCCATCGCGCCGATCATGCCCCATGGCTACGGGCATGCCAGGAGAATTTCCTGTGATTCCTTCGGAAGCCTGGATCAGTCGGCCTATCTGAATAACTGTATCACCTATCTGTGGTGGATGAATGACTGTCTGTACCGGTTTAACGATCCGGATCATATCGTGACTTATAAAACCTATGATAAGCATTCCACCACATTGGAGGAAGGGATTACCCGTTATAATACAGGAGTCATCTGCGGCGGGCTGATGCTTGCCAGTGATGATTACGGGATTCCGGAAGCCCGCCGGCGTTCCCGTCTGGTGCTTACGAATGAGGAAGTCAATGAGGCGGCCGCAAAAGGAGGAGCCTTCCGTCCGGTTTCCGGTGCCAGGGGTGAATCCGCGGCAGATGTGTTCATGAGACAGGAGGAAGACGGGACTCTGCTCGGAGTCTTTAATTACAGTCTGTCGGAGGAACGGCATATGGATATTTCCGTGGAGAAGCTGGGGCTTTCGGCGGAAGAATGCTATATGGTGAGGGATCTGTGGAGTAAGCGGGAAACGGAAGTCCGGGACGGTCATATACATGTGAGCCTGATACCTGCGCAGTCTGCGATACTGCGTGTCAAAAAAGGGAAGAATGGAAACTGAAAAGAATACACCTGCATGAGCGGGGGATGGGAGTGAATATGAGCATGGATTGGGACGGTTTACAATTAAATGAAGAGACAGGGTGCTTTTCCATCTGTTTTTCTGGAGGGGAATTTAAGAATCTGCATGCACAGGTCAGGCTGCAGGATGGCACCTGTCTGAAAACAACGGACATGAAGCAGCATACGAAGAGGATCAGCGAGGAAAAAACAGAGATCGGCGGCTGCCGCAGGGAAGAATTCATTCATGAGGACGGAGGCCGGATAAGGCTGATTCAGCAGTTTGATGTGTATGCGGATTACATAACCATCCGTCTGCTGGCGGAAGGTGAAGATGTGCTCAGCACCAATTGCATGACTCCGCTGTGCGGCTGCGGAGAGGAACCGGTGCTTGTGATGAAGGAAAAAGATATCCGTTTTCTTTCAGCGCCCTTTGACAACGACAAATGGGCGAAGTTCGTGGACTATCCGGTGAAATATTCCGGGATGTCCTATGAATTCACCGTAGTTCATCCGGAGAAGGGAAATTCCGGCCTGGTCATGGGCTCCGTGGATCATGACTGCTGGAAGACCGGTTTTCAGGCGGCGGCGGACAAGGACGGCAGCATTGTGGAATTCCGGGGGATTTCCGGCGTGGCTACGGAGGATACCAGGGATTTGGACGGTGCGGAGCATGGCTGGCTGAGCGGGACGCAGGTGTGCAGCTCCCGTATTTTCCTGGGCTGGTTTGAGGATACCCGGGATGGGCTGCAGGCCTTCGGAAAAGCCAACGCCGCGGTGAAACCGGCGCTGCCCTGGGAAGGCCCCGTGATTTTCGGCTGGAACAGCTGGGCGGCCCTTATGGGAAAGGTGACCTTTGAAAAATACAAGGAAGCCTGTGATTTCATGAAATCCATCAAAGATACCTATCAGGGATCGGATGGAAAACAATATGTGAATTATGATGCGGCCTGGGGCAGCTTTACCAATAAAATGAGGGATTCCGTGGCCTATGCGGAGGCGAACGGACAGGAGCCCGGAACATATTACAGCCCGTTTATCACTCATGAACATCAGTTTAAACAGGAAGTGCCCGGGACCAATGGAAATTATTTGTTTGAGGATTTGCTGCTTCGGGATAAGGACGGGAAAATCCTGCCTCAGATTGACGGTCTGTATTCCCTGGATCCCACCCATCCAGGCACGATGGATTATATTTCCTATGAGACGGATAATATTATCAAATGGGGCTTCCGGAGTGTGAAGACGGACTTTGTCGGACACGGCTGCCGGGAAGGTGTATTTTATAATAAGGATATCACCACAGGCGTTCAGGCTTTTAACTTCGGAATGAGCCATTTTGTGGCATGCCTGTCTGAAGAGAGAGCAGGCTACCCGATTTTTATAAGCCTGTCCATTGCACCGATCATGCCTCACGGCTACGGGCATGCCAGAAGGATTTCCTGTGATGCGTTCGGGAGCCTGGATCAATCGGCTTATCTGAATAACTGCATCACCTATCTGTGGTGGATGAATGACTGCCTGTACCGTTTTAATGATCCGGATCATATCGTGACCTATAAGACCTATGATAAGCATTCCACCACTTTGGAGGAAGGAAGGACCAGATATCATACAGGTGTGATTTGCGGAAGCCTGATGCTTACCAGCGATGATTACGGGATCCCGGAGGCCAGGGAACGGGCCAGGGAAGTGCTGACCAATGAAGAAATCAATGCGGTTGCCAGAAAAGGAGAAAGCTTCCGGCCTGTTTCGGGTGCGCAGGGAGAGTTCGCTGCGGATGTTTTCGCCAGGAAGGATGAGGATGCTGTTGTGGTGGCTGCGTTCAATTACAGCCTTTCCGATGAGCGGCAGGTGGTGATACCGGTGGAAGAGATCGGGCTGGAGAAGGGGCAGCGCTGTAAGGTGAAGGATCTGTGGACGAAGAAGGTGACGGAAAGCGAGGATGGGTATGTGCGGATTAAGCTGATTCCGGCACAGTCTGTAATGATTAAGGTTTATTCTTAAGGGCGTTGTTGTCCGGCGGGAGGGCGACAGGAGGTACATCACAGGGGACTCCCTTCGCATTTGGGTATCCGTCTGCTCCCCTCCTTCCCTCTCCTCCGTCTCTGGACGCGTGCCTTA
>OLQH01000333.1_pt1 | contig 54382 bp, 44 predicted proteins | sample 1672671 | NCBI WGS metagenome assembly OLQH01 (sample SAMEA3136712, study PRJEB25190) | human gut metagenome
AGAAGTAAACCCCCTTGAAGACGACGAGGTAGATAGGGCAGAGGTGGAAGTGTGGCAACACATGGAGCTGACTGTTACTAATAGGTCGAGGGCATAACCAAAGCAAGAGCACTTAGCGAGGAGGAGCGAAGCGAAGGCAGAGCTTAGTACGATGCTTGTTCGAGGAACTTAGCGAGGTTCTTTCGAGCATAGTGAGTCGAACGTCCTTGAAGTGGAAAGCACAGTGGTGGATAGGAAAGCAGGATGGAATGTGGACTTATATGTGGTTTTGAAGGTACAGGGATACATCTGAAAGGGTGTTTATAACCGATTAATTTTCGTGTAGTGAAAGTTAATCGGTTTTTTGTAGTTATAAAAATGGTGATAGGTATGTTGACATACATGTAAACAGCATGATATACTATACATGTAGCATGTATGTATTGGAGGTGAAAAGGTGCCAAGAAATAAATATCCAGAAGAAACTGTCCAAAAAATATTAGATGCTTCTTTAAAACTTTTTTTGGAAAAGGGATATGAGGAAACAACAGTATTAGATATTATAAGTGAAATGGGCGGACTGACCAGGGGAGCTTTTTACCATCATTTTAAATCCAAGGAAGAAGTCTTTGAGGCTTTGTGCGAAAAACTTTTCTATGAAACGAATCCTTTTGAAAAAGCCAAAAGTCACAAAGAATTAAACGGACTGGAAAAGTTAAAATTTGTCTTAAAAACCTCATTTGATGAAACGGAACATCATCAATTAAGTATGGCTTCAATGCAACTCATGGGAAGTCCTGCTTTTTTAAAAAAATTGATTGAAAGCAATCAAGAATTAGCTCCTATGTATCAAGAATTGATAGAAGAAGGAATACAGGATGGCTCTATAAAAACAGAACATGCAAAATTACTGGCAGAATTATTTGTTCTTTTAACTAATTTTTGGTCGATACCTACCATATATCCGATGACAACAGAGGAAACATGGGAAAAATTCTTATTGATAAAAGAAATTATGGAAAAATTAGGACTTCCAGTAATTGATGAAGAAATCGTTAAACTATGCAAAGAAAATGCATAAGAAAAATAAGATTGTCGAAAGGCAATTTTATTTTTAAGCACATACATACATGCAACACGTATAATTATAAAGGAGAATATAATATGAAAAGCTATATTAAGCAAAATAAAATTTTATTTATCACTACAATTTTAGTCAGTGTAATCTCTTCTTTAGGTTATGTGTTTATGGCTATACTTTTACAGCAACTATTAGACATAGCCGTGGGAAAAGATATACAACAATTTATCAGAACGGTTTTGTTTTCTATCTTTTATTTTGCTGTATTGGGGATTTTTCTATATCTTCAATCTCTACTTAGCAAAAAGGTTATATGTAAAATTATGTGTCAGATTCGTTCTGATGTATTCCAAGGAACAGTTTGTCACAGTATAGAAGATTTCAACAAGAAGAATACTGCTGACTATATTTCCATTATTACAAATGATGTAAAAATGATAGAAGATAACTTTTTGCTCCCTCTTTTTGAAGTAGTTCAATATACGGTTATTTTTACTGCGTCATTCTTGTTAATGATTTATTTTGATATTATTGTTACTGTTTGCGTCATAGTAGCAATTGCCATAATGTTTCTTATTCCTAGTTTTCTGGGAAAGTCATTGGAAAAAAGACAAAAGAAATATTCCTCAAAACTAGCAGATTTTACAGTCGGCCTAAAAGATATTTTGTCTGGATTTGAAATTATCAAGTCCTATTCCATGAAACGGTATGTAATTCAGCGATTTAGCAAAGAGAATGAAGAAACAATCCGCTCTAAATACAGTGTCGATAGATTGCTTGCATTAAATGAGGGGATATCTTCTTTTCTTGCTCTTATGGTTCAGATAGTTGTTTTATTTTTATCTGCCTATTTCATCATCACAGAACGTATAACAGTAGGTACATTGTTAGGAATGGTACAAGTAAGTAGTAATTTAGCAAATCCTCTTGTGATGATATTTACTAATGTTCCAAAGATAAAAAGTATACAGCCTATTGCTGAAAAAATGAAGAATATCTCTCAATATTCATTGGCACATTCACAAAAAGAACATATCAGCTCATTTGATTTTTGTGTTTGCACAAAAGACTTAGGTTTTTCCTATGATAAGCACAAAGAGATTTTAAATGAAATAAATTGTACTATTGAAAAAGGGAAAAAATATGTTGTTATAGGAAAAAGTGGTTCTGGGAAAAGTACTCTTATAAAATTATTAGCGGGCTATTATTCTGATTATACAGGTACAATCAAATATGATAATAGGGAATTAAATTTACTTGATAGAAATGATGTGGCTCAATTATCCTCTATAATTCATCAAAATATTTATATGTTTGATGAAACTATACAGGACAATATATGTCTACATGAAGATTATCCACAGGAAATGATTGATAAAGTCGTAATGGAAAGTGGACTATATGAATTTATATCAGAGCTTCCAGAGGGATTATTGTATCAAGTAGGAGAAAATGGAGCGAATTTATCTGGCGGGCAGAAGCAAAGAATTGCAGTTGCGCGGGCTTTAATTAGAAACAAACCGATCTTGATATTAGATGAAGGTACATCTGCTGTCGATATGCAAACAGCTTATGATATTGAAAATCGTCTATTAAAGATAAAGAATTTAACGATTATTACCATTACTCATCATTTAAGAAAAGAACTGCTAGAAAAATATGACGAGATTATCTGTATGGATCATGGCAAAATTATCGAAAAAGGGACATGGAATGAACTTGTGAGTAATCATAGTTTGTTGTTTTTTTCTTAATAGTATGTATTCGTCCACCATATAAAAAAGCGGAGTTATAACGTATATTATCCCCGGTTATTCCCTCTAAACCCGTTTTGAGTTTAGGGGGGATTTTTCTCGAGAGGTAATTGGTTAAAAAAATTTTGCATTTTCGCAGAAAAGTTTTGTCTACAAAATAGAACTAATAATTCTGAAATACAGTGATACAACAGCTTATGTACTCGTCCCACATCACTTCTTGATGTGAAGGAGATGAAAGCTGTTTTTTATTTTATAGGAAATAGTCAAATGATAAGGAACGGGCATGAAAAAGATAGTATTTTAAAAAGAGATATGGCATTTTGCTTTCTATTGCAGTATGATTGTTTCAGGATATCATGGATAGTGTCCTTTTTCTTGACACCACTACGCCTTTGTAGAAACAGAAAAAATGGAAAAACCAGAAAATTTAAAAACAATTAAAGACGAGTAAGGAGAAAAATGATGTTAATTAGGAGAGCAGGAATAGACGATGTGGAACAGTTGAGGCTTTTGTATCAAGAATTGGAGGAAGATGGCGTTCGATATCAACCAGAGCATTTTGTTGTGGGAGAGCGAAGCAATGAGTTTTTTCAGTCTGTCTTTGAAAGTGCGGATCAAGATATTTTAGTGGCGGAAGAGGATGGAAAAATATTGGGTTTTTCCCATGTTATGATATTAGAGCAGAAAAAAGTAGCATGTTTGAAACCGGAAACATTAGTTTATATACAGGATCTGGATGTATTGGAATCAAGGCGGAGTCAGGGAATCGGAACTCTTCTTATGGAGGCAAGCAAGCGGTACGGAAAAGAACACGGGGTAGATTTTATCAGGACACAGGTATTTCCGCAGAATATAGATGGAATGAGATTCTATGAGAAAAACGGATTTCGTGAAATGATGAAAACGATTGAAAGCTCGTTAGATTGAATTTTAGGAACCTAATATGAATATTGGATAAACAGGAGAGCAAACATGAATACACCGATGTTAGAGACAGAACGGCTCATTTTGAGGAAATTTACAGAGAACGATTTGGAGGCACTTTTTCTAATTTTAAAAGATGAAGAGGTCAACCGCTTTTTGCCATGGTTTCCGATGAAAAATCTGGAGGAAACGCGGGAATTTTATGAAGAGAGATATGCGGCGCAATACGCCAAACCACAGGGATATGCTTATGCAATCTGTCTGAAAGAGGATGATATCCCCATTGGATATATAAAAGTCGATATGGAAGAGCATCACGACTTTGGATACGGACTTCGGAAAGAATTTTGGCACAGAGGTATTGTGACTGAGGCAGGAAAAGCAGTAGTGGAGCAGGTGAAAAAGGATGGACTGACATATATCACAGCAACACATGACAAAGAAAATCCACGCAGTGGGAATGTAATGAAAAAGCTTGGCATGAAGTATTGCTACTCTTATGAAGAGCGGTGGCAGCCGAAAGATATTACGGTGATTTTTCGAATGTATCAGCTTAATTTTGACGGTAATGATGATAGGGTATATAAAAAATACTGGTATCAATACGAAAATCATTTTGTTGAGGAAATCTAGTTTTATTTTTTCCTATGTTGTAGCACTCAAAACATCAATGATTTTGAAGTTTTGGTGCTCAAATAGCGCAGGATTTTCTGTAATGATATAAAATGATATGGAAAGATAGAATGGCTACTTTTTGATGTTGGTTCAACACTTGTTGATGAGTATTTGGTTTATGAACATACTTTTCGTAATAAAGCAAAACTTACAAATTTAGATTATCCTTGTATTTACGATGAAGCATTAGAATATTATAAACAGAATAAAAAGGGCGATAATGAATTAGGAATAAAATATCATCTTCCTAAAAGGAAATAGTATATCGAAGATGAAATTGTCATGTAAGGGGAAGTAGTTATGGTAGGAATATATGATTGTTTTGGATATGGTGGAAGTTTCGATTTGCCTTTTGAAGAAAGATACAGACTAATAAAACGGGCCGGATTTGATTGTGTGATGTTATGGTGGAGCGATAAGTTTGGAAGGGGATCAGGTTATCAGGAGGATGTTCGTTTAGCAAAAAAAGCTGGATTGGAAATAGATAATATGCATACGCCCGTCCATGAACAGAATTGTTTATCATTGGATAATTTGAATGGAGAAAGTGTCTATGAAACATATTGGCATTGCGTGAAAGATTGTGTTGCTTTTAATATACCCACAATGGTGATCCATTTGCCAGCTGACAATTATCCCATTAATAAACTTGGATTAAAAAGATTAGAGAAGATTATTCATAAGGCGGAAGATAATAAGGTTCAAATTGCTTTTGAAAATTTAGAAAATATAGATAACCTGGATATGGTGCTAAACACTTTTCAGTCAAGCTATGTAGGTTTTTGTTATGATAGTTGTCATCATCAAAATTATGCTCCCGATATTGATTTGCTGAATAAGTACGGAAATCAATTAATGGCGTTACATTTGCATGATAATGGTGGAAAATATAATCAGCATCAACTTCCTTTTGACGGTAATATTGATTGGAGAGGTATGATGAAAAAGATAACTTTTACAGGATATCAAGGCGCAACAACACTGGAGCCTATGAATTGGGATTATGAAGATTTATCTATTCAGGAATTTTTAAATTGTGCATATCAGAAGGCAAAACAGCTAAATGATATGAGAGTAAACTGAAATTTAAAAGACTTTGTGATACTAGCAACGAGGAAAATATGAAATTATAAGTCTTTTTGTAAACATTTATAGTGTTTCAAACATATTTGCCTATGATGCCAAAATGGTATCCAACCTCTCAAGATCACCATATACGGAGATACACAGGAAGATAGGGCTTTAAGCGAAAAATCTTTATTTTATGACGGCTTCATGGAGATTATAAATACTCGCGGAAAGTTATAAAAGAGTTTCGTCTATCAAATCAATAAATGATGATGCAATGAAAAGGCATAGAGTATTTTGCTCTGTGCCTTTGTTACTGCATCTAGGATTCTAATGCCAGTGTTTTAGTTTTGGAAGCTGTTCGGAAAAGTAGGCACGTACTTGCTCCGGTGTGAATTGGTTGTTTGACATATGGTCTACGAGAAAGTCGAGCAGCTCGTTCATACTTTGGTAGACAAACTGACCATCTGCATAACACCATTTACAATAGTCTTCATTAAAGCTATGATCTTTTTCCCGGCTGATCACAGTATCGTCTTCCATGGGCATACCACAACATTGACAAACTAGTTTACGCGGACTTCCCAGCAATGTATTGATAGAAACATCAAAAATGGTGGAAATCTGCTTTAGCGTATCTATATTTGGAATGGACTCTCCCTGCTCCCAGCGGGAAACAGCCTGTCTTGTGACAGCTAGTTTTTCTGCCATTTCATCCTGTGTGATCTGATGATCTGTGCGGATCTTTTTTAATATATCTTTTGTTTCCATCTTCCCGACCTCCTTTATTTGATGAGTTCAGTATATCGTATGTTTTTTTACATGACAAGCAATCGTCTATTGCGTTTGTGGGAATAGATGAAAATGCTGAGAAAAGCTTACCGAAAAAATATATTTCATAAAAAATTGTCAAATAGAAAATAGACATACCGCCTATTATAATTATCAATTTGCTTTTTAGGTTTCTATTGTATATAGTAGCTACGACAACCATATAGAAGTATGATTGAGGAGGTACTATTATGAAAAGAAGATCATTTATAGGTGCTGCGGCGTTGCTTATGAGTTCAGCACTTGTGCTGGCGGGATGCAGCGGTGGGTCAGGTTCTGATAAGGGGGATTCCGGGAGTTCATCCGGAACAAAAGAGGAACTGCATGTTGCGATTTCTGCAAACCCTCCGTCACTGGATCAGCAGTCAATCAATTCCAATATTGTCGGAGGAATCGGTGTTCATGTGTATGAATCACTGTTTGCCATGAATAAGGACTACGAGCCGACTCCTGTGCTTGCAGAATCCTACACAGTAAGCGATGATGGTATGACGTATACGATCAAGCTTCGTCAGGGGGTGAAATTCCACAATGGGGAAGAGATGACGGCGGATGATGTTGTAGCGTCCATGAATCGCTGGATTGAAGTATCAGCAAAAGCCAATACGCTGATCGGCGGTTCTGTTTTTGAAAAGGTGGACGATTATACGGTAAATTTAAAGGTGAACCAGGCGTCTTCCGATATTATTATGATTCTTGCCAGCCCGATTCAGGCGGCAGCGATCTATCCGCAGGAAGCTGTGGAGTCTGCGACAACAGAAGGAGTCAGTGAGTATATCGGTACAGGCCCTTACAAGGTGGCAGAGTGGAAACAGGATCAGTATGTAAAGTTGGAAGCTTTTGAAGATTATCAGCCTTCCGAAGGTGAAGCAAGCGGACTTGCAGGCAAGAAAGAAGCAGCAACACAGACGATCTACTATGATGTTGTGACAGATGCTTCCACAAGAATTGCCGGTGTTCAGAGTGGAGAGTATGATGTTGCTGAGGAGATCCCGATTGACAATTATGAGGATCTGACTGACGATAGTGCTCTGACGCTGAATGTAGACCGTGGCGGTACACTTAACCTGTTCTTGAATACAACAGAGGGCGTGATGGCCAACCAGACATTCAGGCAGGCTGCGCTTGCGGCACTGAACTGTGATGACATTATGCTTGCCGCGTACGGCAATCCAGATCTCTATGAATTGAGTGCAAGCTGGAGTGATCCTACGGATGTGCAGTGGGGAACAGATGCCGGAAGCGAGTACTACAATCAGCATGATACGGAAAAAGCAAAAGAGCTTCTGAAAGAGGCAGGATATAATAATGAAAAGATTGTACTTGTAACAACACAGGATTATCCGGAAATGTACAATGCAACTTTGGTTGTGCAGGAACAGCTCAAACAGGCCGGAATTAATGCAGAGGTGGAAACGTATGACTTCAGCACGTTCATGGAACACCGCTCCAATCCACAGCAGTTCGATATGTTCATTACAAGTAACTCTTACAATATGCTTCCAATTCAGTTATCTGTACTGGACAGTGGATGGGCAGGTCTGAACAGCTCTGAAGTAAGCGAGGGAATCCAGGCAATCCGTTCCGCAGCATCCGATGAGGAAGCGGCGGCAGCATGGGAGAAGTTACAGAAATTTCTGTATGAATACAGTGCAGCCACTGTTCTCGGCCACTATACAGGCGTCACAGCAATGAGCAACGATGTGGCGGGATACGATTATCTTCGTTTCCCGATTTACTGGAATGTGACTGTAGCGGAATAAGAGACACACGATCATAACAGCGGAATGTGGAGGAGCACTCCGCTGTTATTCTATGAAAGGAATCATATTATGTTTCGATACATTTTAAAACGGATTTTATCGTTGATCCCTGTGCTCTTCGTTGTATCTTGTGTGATTTTTCTGGTTGTGTACATGATTCCGGGAGGTCCTGCAACGGCACTTCTTGGTCTGGAGGCGACGCCGGATCAGATCAACGAGCTGAATGCGAAGCTTGGGTTTGACCGGCCGTTCCTTGTACAGTACGCAGACTGGTTTTCCAATGTACTCCATGGGGACTGGGGAGAGTCCTATTTTCTCCATCAGACTGTGACGAGCGCCATTGCGGAGTATTTTCTTCCGACCTTAAGTTTGGCGGTTTTTGCACAGGTCATTGCTTTGGCTTTGGCGATTCCCCTTGGAATCCTGGCGGCTTACCACAGGGGAACCACTCTGGATCTGACTTGTGTGACGGTATCTCTCCTTGGATCGGCTCTGCCGGGATTTTTGCTGAGTATGTTTTTGATGCTGTTTTTTGGCGTGTATCTGCAGTGGTTCCCGGTAGCGGGATATGCGGGCATCGCGGATGGGCTGGGCGAGCATCTGCGATATTTGTTTTTGCCGGCGCTTTCCCTTGGAATCGTACAGGCGGCTTACCTGACGAGGATGACACGGTCTTCCCTTTTGGAGACGCTGTATAAAAATTATATTCAGACGGCACGGGCAAAGGGGCTCAAAGAAAAGAAAGTTGTTATGAAATATGCTCTGAAAAACGGAGCTCCAGTCATACTCACGGCGATAGGGCAGTCTTTTGGTAGTCTGATTACCGGAACGATTGTGACAGAGACATTGTTCAATATTCCAGGACTTGGGATGCTGACTCTGACATCCATTAACAGACGGGATGTGTTTGTCATCCAGGGAGTGGTGCTTTTTGTAACACTTCTGTACGTGCTTGTCAATCTCGTTGTAGATATTTTGTACGGTTTTACGGATCCAAGGCTCAGGCCGGGGAGGAGGTAGAAGGAGAAGATATGTTGATGAGACGAAAAGAGATCTCTGCTGCCAGCGAAGCAATTATCCGGGAGCAGAGAACACTAAAGAAGGAAAAATTTCTCGCAAATCCGGCGCTGATTATCGGTGCGGCCGGATTGGTACTGATCGTACTACTGGCAATCTTTGTTCCGATATTTCATCCCACTGATCCGAACGCCATGGAAGTGACGAAAAGACTGCAAGCTCCGGGAAACGGGCATCTCTTTGGGACAGACGAGTTTGGACGGGATTTGTTTGTGAGAATGATGTATGGGGCGAGGGTGTCCTTATGGGTAGGGGGATGTGTGGCAGTATTTTCCTGTGTGCTGGGGACGATCATCGGCATCTATGCCAGCTACTTTAAAGTACTCGATCAGGTTTTGATGAGAATCTGTGACGGCCTTATTGCGATACCGGGAATTTTGCTTGCCATTGCGTTGATAGCAGCTCTCGGTACGTCGAGCTGGAATGTGATTCTGGCGCTGACGATTGTGTATACACCAAGTGTGGCGAGAACGGTGCGTGCGAGTGCCCTTGTGATCCGGGAACAGACCTATGTGGAAGCCGCGAAAGTGCAGGGCTTTAGTAATTTCCGGATTCTGTGGCGTATGATTTTACCGGGCGTCATTTCTCCGCTGACGGTACAGGCATCTTTTATCTTTGCCCAGGCGATCATTTCGGAGGCGTCTTTAAGTTTTCTTGGAGCGGGAATCCCGGCTCCGGCGGCAAGCTGGGGAAATATGCTGGAGTCCAGCAAGATGGTATTTTCCAGAGCGCCCTGGACGATGATCTGTCCGGGAGCCGCGGTTATTTTATGCGTGCTCAGTCTGAACCTCCTTGGAGATGGTCTTCGGGATTATTTGGATCCGAAGGTGAAAGGAGGTAAGAAAAAAGCATGAAGGAAGAAAAGAAGCAAGACACATTATTGGAAATCAAAGATCTAAAGGTAAAATTCCCGGTGCACAAAGATTGGCTGCCCGCTGTGAACGGTGTCAACCTGGAAATTTACCCTGGCGAGATCGCGGGGATTGTAGGAGAGTCGGGTTCAGGAAAGAGTGTCATGTCCCAGTCGATTCTCAGGCTTCGGGATCACGATACGGCGGTTCGATATGAGGGGAAAATCCTGTTTGAGGGCGAAAATCTCCTGCCAAAACCGTTGGAACAGATGCGGGCAATCCGTGGGAACCAGATTTCCGTTATTTTCCAGGATCCGCTGAATTCTCTCAGTCCGGTTCACACCGTAGGGAATCAGATCATGGAAGTCCTGATGTTACATAAGAGGCTTTCCAAAGAGGAGGCAAGGAAGAAAAGCATTGAGATGCTGAGGCTTACCGGGATCCCGAATCCGGATGCCAGTATGAAGAAATATCCCTTTGAGCTTTCCGGTGGAATGCAGCAAAGGGTCATGATTGCCATGGCGTTGGCGTGCGAGCCGAAGCTTCTGATTGCGGATGAACCGACTACTGCCCTGGACGTTACGATTCAGGAGCAGATTCTGCATCTGATCCGGGATCTGAACCGGAGACTTGGGATGTCGGTACTTTTCATCACTCACGATATGGGCGTTGTCTCCAGGCTTTGCCACAGTGTTAAGGTCATGTACCTTGGACAGGTGGTCGAGGAGGCAAAGACAGAGGAACTCTTTGAGCATCCGTGCCACCCTTATACCCAAGGGCTTCTTGCCTGTATACCGCATCTTCGGGTAAAGAGAGGACAAGAGCTTCCGACAATCCGAGGGACTGTGCCGTCTCTTTCCCATATTCCAAAGGGCTGTCATTTCTGTACAAGATGTGCCATGGTAGATGAGACATGTAAGAATTGTCCCCCTCCACTTGTGGAAGTGTCACCGGGACACAAAGTAAAATGCTGGAAGTATGCGGCCGGAAAAGAAGAGAAAGAGGTGGTGAAGGTATGAGAGAAACTCTGTTGGAAATTAAAGATTTGAAGAAAATATATCCACTACGGCTTTCGGGTAGAGGATGGTTTGGCAAAAAGGAAAGAATGTGCGCGGTAGATCACCTCTCCATGACGATCGAAAAGGGAGAAACATACGGGCTTGTAGGTGAATCCGGATGTGGAAAGTCTACAACCGGACGTGCGATCGTGGGACTCTCTCCCGCAGACAGCGGCTCCATTTTGTATGAGGGGAAGGATCTCTGTAAAATGAAGGAACGGGAGATGCGCTCACTCAGGGGTGAGTTACAGATGGTGTTCCAGAATTCTCTCTCCGCACTGAATCCCCGGCTTCGGATCGGCGAGATTCTGGAGGAGATTTTAAAGATCCATGGGGTGACTGAAAAAGCAAAGAGAAAAGAACAGGTACTTGCCATGCTGGAAAAAGTAGGGATTTCCGAAGAGCATTTCTTCCGTTTCCCGCATGAGCTTTCCGGTGGACAGGTACAGAGACTTGGGATTGCGGGAGCCCTTTTGACACATCCAAAACTAATTGTCTGTGATGAGCCCGTTTCCGCTCTGGATGTTTCCATTCAGGCTCAGATTTTAAACATGCTGATGAGGCTGAAAATGGAGTTGGGGTTGAGTCTGCTGTTTATCTCTCACGATATCGGTGTCATACGCTTTATCTCAGATCGGATCGGCGTCATGTACCTTGGCACACTTGTGGAGGAAACCAGTACGGAAACGCTGTTTGAACATCCGTTGCATCCTTATACAAAGACGCTGTTGGCGGCCATCCCGGATCCTTATATCCAGGGAGAAGACTTTCAGGTGCTATCAGGAGAACAACCGGTCCGTACAGAGGATTTCCAAGGATGTGCTTTTTATAGCCGGTGTCCGTATGCAAAGGAGATCTGTAAAAAAGAAGCTCCGGTATTCAGGGAAGTAGAACCGGGACATAAGGCGGCGTGCTACTGTATTGAAGAATAGAGAAAACAGATTGACTTTTATCGATATATAGATTATAATAAACTTATCATATCGATAAAAGTAAATGTGATAGAAGATCAGGGGGAAGAAAGTATGGCAGACAAAACAGGACTTTATGTATTCACGGGCTTTCTGGGGGCTGGTAAAACAACAATACTTTTAAGATTACTGGACATTCTAAAGGATAAGCGAGTTGGAATCATCCAGAACGAGTTTGGTAAACTGAGCATTGACGGAGAGATTTTACGGAATGACGATATCAAAATGGTGGAAATTAACAGGGGATCCATTTTCTGTTCCTGCCTCAGACTTTCTTTTGTTCAGGCATTAGCAGATATGGCGGCATACAAGTTCGACTATTTATTTATAGAAAGTTCCGGATTAGGCGATCCGTCTAATGTGGAAGAAATTCTTGATGCGGCATCACACCTTTGCGGGGATGCTTATGAATTGCAAGGTGTCATCTGTCTTGTGGACGCTGTTCATTTCCTGGAGCAGTTAGAAGATTTGGAAACGGTATCTCGTCAGTTAAAGCATTGTCATTTGGCATTGCTGACGAAAACGGACCTGGTTGATGAGGAGAGGGTTCTGGAATTAAAAAAGAAAATTCGGGAAATCAATCCGGTATGTGAAATTAGTACGAGTGTCAATGGAAAGTTAGAATTTGATTTCTGGAATTATGATTTGATGAAATATCAGTGGGCGGAAAATGAAGAAACTACAAATTCAGAAGAGACGAAGCCGAAAACACTCTTCATGGACTTTTCAGGAGAGGTAGAATTGGGAAAAATGAAGAAGTTTTTGTCAGTGATTCAGGATGATCTATACCGTGCGAAAGGATTTTTCCTGCTTTCCGGGCAAGGATGGAGTCAGATTGATCTGGTTGGACACCAGATAGATGTAAAACCATGCCCTGAAAAAGAACATTCACAGATGGTGTTCATTTCAAAGATCGGTCCTGCCGCTATCAGAAAGATCATGTCTGCCTGGGAAGAAGAAGTGGGGCTGCCGATGAAGCTGAGAAATTAAAAAGGAGGATTGGGAAATGAATATCAAAGTATTAGGTGAAGGATGCGAGAAATGCAGCCAGTTGTATGAAAATACAAAAGAAGCGGTGAAAGAACTGGGAATAGACGCTGAAATCGAGAAGATAGAGGATTTAATAGAAATTGTGAAATTAGGGGTTTTGTCAGCCCCTTCTCTTATGGTTGATGGGGAGATTCTGGTCAGTGGGCAGACGACATCTGTAAAACGAATTAAGAAGCTTTTGCAAAAATACTGCATGTAAACCGGTATTAGAATCGGCAGAACACATAGAAGGAGCAGGAGAGATGGACGAAAAAAGAATTGCGGTTATTTTTAAAGCATTTTGTGATGAAAATCGTGTGAAAATTATTGAATTGCTTCGACATGGTGAAAAATGTGCTTGTAAGCTGCTGGAAGAGCTGAATATTTCACAGCCAACATTGTCGCATCATATGAAAATATTATGCGACGCAGGAATTGTTGTTGGACGGAAAGAGGGAAAATGGACCCACTATTCTATTACTTATAGCGGGGTAGAACAGGCAAAGCAATATTTACAAGGATTGTTGCCTGAGAATAATGAACTGTAAGATGAGTCGTGTCATAGAAGTCAAAAAATGGATTTCATCACGACTTTCTTTAGGGATTTTAAATAGATATATTTCAATTTAACGATGCGTAAGTGTAATTATGGAGGACTTCAATATGGTTTGGGATTTTTTTCAGAATGAAATTCTGGGGATGCATTGGTTGAACCGGCTGGTCGAGTCGGGACTTCATGCATGTGGTTTGGATACGACGTCAAAAATAGGAGGCACAATCCAGTTTTTTATCTATGATACGATAAAGATTATGGTACTTTTGGGCGTGCTCATATGGATGATTTCTTATATTCAGAGTTATTTCCCACCGGAGAGATCGAAAAAGATCCTTGGACGTTTTCAGGGAACAGGAGCGAATATCATTGCGGCATTACTTGGGACAGTAACGCCATTTTGTTCCTGTTCATCGATACCTTTGTTTATTGGTTTTACAAATGCGGGGTTGTCGCTTGGAGTAACGTTTTCTTTTTTAATTTCTTCTCCAATGGTCGATCTTGCTTCTTTGCTGCTTCTTATGAGTATCTTCGGATGGAAAGTGGCCGTCGTTTATGTATTGTTAGGCTTGATCATTGCTGTCGCAGGCGGCACCTTGATCGAGAAACTTGAGCTTGAACAGTATGTGGAAGAGTATATCCGTAATGTTCCTGCGTTTCATGCGGCTCAAAAAGAATTGCGCGTGAAGGAACGGCTGGAATTTGCATGGGATCAGGTCCGTGGAACTGTGAAAAAAGTGACCCCATATATTTTCGTAGGTGTTGGAATTGGCGCCGTCATTCATAACTGGATACCGGAATCCTTTATCGTGAAAGTGCTTGGCGAAGAAAACCCGATCGGAGTCGTCCTTGCTACCCTTGTGGGGATTCCGATGTACGCTGATATTTTCGGGACCATTCCGGTTGCTGAGGCGCTTTTGGGAAAGGGTGCTGAACTTGGTGTTGTTCTGGCTTTTATGATGGCAGTTACCACTTTGTCTCTTCCATCTATGATTATGCTTCGTAAAGCGGTCAAACCGAAATTACTCTTTGTTTTTATTAGTATCTGCTTTTTTGGAATCATGTTTGTTGGATATTTCTTTAATGCGATACAGTATCTGATTGTGTAAGTGCCTCTGGAAATTGTGAAAGAGGTTCTTTCTTTGTCGGATCCTGCGATCAGTTTTTCATATGCCTCTATAAAATGATTCAAAAGTCATGGAAGCTCCGGGGAAAATATGATATAATTTCTGATGTTGGACAGACAGACTTCGGAAGTAAGGGGATACTATGGAGTTTCAGGATTTGAATAAAGATATGGTTGTTTTTTCTTACCATGTCAGCCCGAATTTTGGCATGGAGGGCGACGACGGCGGATTTTTGTTGGAATTGCGGGGCAACGGCAATCTCAAGTTTGTAGCGTATCGCCTTTTTGATGAAATCAAGACGATGAAGATTTTTAAATTGGATCGGGAAGAGACGAAAGAAATTTTTGACTTGCTGAAAGGATCGGAGCACATTTGGAGGCAGATTCCGGAGAAGCTTGACAATCATTTGAACGATGGACCGGGGAATATCAATGAATTTATTTTTCTGAATGGGAAGAAGGTCCAGGCTCATAATATTCGCAAGACCTGGCTTCCGGGGGAGGCTCTCCGTGGAGGTCCGTACTACAAGAGATTTAGGAAAGTGATGAAATACGAAAATCAGGTGATGCATATCTTTGAAGGGATTGCAAGGGTACTGAAGAAAAAGGAGATCCACCTGACATTAGAGCACTGCAGAATCCGGGAGCGGTACAAGGTGAAAATTACCTGGATTGACAAAACGAAACAGCAGAGCCGGATTTAAAAACGGTTTATTATATTTTGTGTAATGGAGCAGGAGCGTTTCTGGAAAAGGAGACGCTCTTTTTTGTTGGAGGGGTGCAGTCTTTTTCTCTCGCAGGAGAGAGAAAAGAAACAAGAAAGAAAATCCGGGTATTTCCGGAATGTCCGGATTAATTAGTTATTTAATTAAAATTTTGTGAAAAATTGTGATAAAAAAGTGAAATAATAAGTTTGAGGTTGACATATATTGGGCAAAATATTAGACTATCAGTTAGACATCTAACTAATTAGGAGGAAAGATTATGGAAAATAATCCAATCAGGGAAATTCCGGTTCCTCTGTTGCTCAATCAGATTTTGCATGCCCAGACCTACTGGGTCATGCAATGTATGAAAGAAGTGGATATCAAGCCGGGGCAGGCAGGATGTCTGTTCATCCTCTCCAAGGAGGGGAGGCTTCCTCAGAAGGAGATCGCAAAAAAGCTTGGAGTGAAACCGCCGTCCATCACGGCGCTTCTGAAAAAGCTGGAGGCAAGAGGACTGATCGTACGAAGTTCTGATGAACAGGATCAGAGAGTCTCTTGGATTACACTTAGCGACGAGGGCAGGCGCTATATCAGGCGGATCAAGGATGCGATGAAGGAGATGGAGGGCACGATGTTCCGGGACATTCTGCCGGAAGAACGGCTCCTTTTCCGTCGGCTCCTGCTTCAGATCCGGGAAAATCTGATGACCAAAGAGGCGATGGAAAGCTGTAAGATCCATATGAAACAGGAATGTATGTCTGATTTAGACGAAGAAATTTAATGAAGAAAGAAGGAAAACGATTATGGGAAAACTATTCAAGTATCTCAGGCAGCATGCAGGCGTCGTTCTTGCGATCATCGTCGTGCTGTTTGTGCAGGCATTCTGCGATCTGTCCCTTCCGACGTACACGTCCGATATTGTAAATGTAGGAATTCAGCAGGGCGGAATTGATACGACGGTTCCAGAACAGATGAAAGAAAGCGATCTGGAAGATCTGTTGTTATTGGTTCCGCAAAAAGATGCGGACACCGTCCGGGAAGCATATCGGGAGGGAACGAAAAAAGATCTGAATACAGACGAATCTTTTTATGTGCTGAAAGATTCCGTGGCAGAGGACGAGGAGAAGTCCGAAGAACTCTTTGACATTCTGGGAGAACCAATGCTTCTTGCAGAAGGACTTTCTTCGGACAGCGACGAGCTGGGAGCGATGAAAGATCAGATGATGGCACAGATGCCGCAGGGCGCAGTACCGGAGGATGCAACGATCTTTGACATTTTAAGGGTCCTGCCGCAGGAGCAGAGAGATGCAATGGTAGAGAGCATGTCCGGTCAGATTTCCGATATGCCGGATACGATGCTGGAGCAGACAGCGGCGGTCTACATCAAGGCGGCATATGAGAGTCTGGGGGTTGACATGGATGCCCTGCAGACAAATTATATTCTGATTACAGGTGTCAAGATGCTCGGTCTTGCTTTCTTAGGGCTCCTTGCCAGTGTGACCGTCGGACTTCTGGCCTCTAGGACGGCGGCAGCGGTCGGACGGGATCTGAGGAAAAATGTATTTACGAAGGTGGTTGGATTTTCCAGTGGCGAGTTTGACCGTTTTTCCACGGCATCGTTGATTACAAGAAGTACCAATGATATCCAACAGATTCAGATGGTGATTGTAATGATGCTGAGAATGGTGCTCTACGCACCGATCATAGCAGTGGGGGGCGTTTACAAGGTAATCAATACCAACGTGTCCATGACCTGGATCATCGCTCTTGGAGTGGTGCTCATCCTGGCGCTTGTTCTAGTGCTTTTTCTTTGTGTGATGCCGAAATTCCGCATCCTGCAAAAGATGGTGGACCGAGTCAACCTGGTGACAAGAGAGATACTGACCGGGCTTTCCGTCATCCGTGCCTTCCATACGGAAAAGCATGAGGAGGAGCGGTTTGATGTAGCGAACCGTGATCTGACGAAGACGAACCTCTTTGTCAACCGTGCCATGACCTTTATGATGCCGGCTATGATGTTGATTATGAATGGAATTAGTATTCTTATCGTGTGGGTGGGGGCCCACGGTGTAAATGGCGGACAGATGCAGGTTGGAGATATGATGGCATTTATCCAGTACACGATGCAAATCATTATGGCGTTCCTTATGATCTGCATGATCTCTATCATGCTTCCAAGAGCTGCCGTTGCAGCCGGACGTGTGGATGAGGTACTGACAAGCGAGACTGCCATCCGGGATCAGGAAGTACCGGAACATCTGCCGGAGGAAGGGAAGGGACTGGTGGAATTCGACCATGTATCTTTCCGCTATCCGGGTGCGGGTAAAGACGTGCTGCACGATATTCATTTTATCGCAAGACCTGGTGAGACGACAGCAATTATTGGAAGTACGGGAAGTGGAAAATCTACGCTGGTGAACTTAATCCCAAGATTCTATGACGTGACGGAGGGGTCTATCCGGATTGACGGAAAGGATATCCGCACCGTGACACAACATGACCTTCGAGAGAAGATTGGCTATGTACCGCAGAAAGGAATGTTGTTCTCTGGTACGATTGCTTCCAATATCGCTTACAGTGATGAGGAAATGTCCTCTGAGAGAATCCAGGAAGCAGCCAAGATCGCTCAGGCAAAGCAATTCATAGAAGAGAAACCGGATGGATACGACAGTCCGATCTCCCAAGGAGGAGGCAATGTTTCCGGAGGGCAGAAGCAACGGCTTTCTATTGCAAGAGCAGTGGCGAAGCATCCGGACATCTTTATTTTCGACGACAGCTTTTCTGCACTGGACTATAAGACCGACACTGTGCTCAGACAGGCGCTGAAAGAAAAGACGAAAGACAGCACCGTCATTATTATCGCTCAACGAATCAGTACGATCCTCCATGCGGAGCAGATCATTGTCCTTGATGAGGGGCAGATTGCAGGAATCGGAACCCACGAAGAGCTTTTGAAAAACTGTGAGGCATATTATCAGATCGCTTCGTCCCAGCTTTCCCAGACAGAGCTGGAGCAGGCGGTATCAGGCAGCAGAAAGGGGGAGGCAGCACATGAGTAATCAAAGACGAGGACCGATGGGTGGCCACGGACGCATGGGCAGCGGTGAGAAAGCAAAAGATTTTAAAGGGACTCTCAAACGGGTGCTGAAATATATCGGACCATATAAGTTTCCGATTCTGTGTGTTATGCTCTTTGCTGTCGGCAGCACGATTTTCAATATTATCGGGCCGAAAGTGCTCGGTAAGGCGACAACGGAGATTTTTACGGGCTTGGTCGGCAAGGTGACAGGTGGAGACGGTATTGATTTTGGCAAAATCGGCAGAATCCTGATTACTTTGCTGATCCTGTATGGTGTGAGCTCTATCTTCTCATTTATTCAGGGGTTTATTATGACGGGAGTTACACAGAAGCTTACGTACCGGATGAGGAAAGATATTTCAGAGAAGATCAACAGACTTCCAATGAATTATTTTGATACAAAGACCCATGGAGAAGTGCTCTCCCGTGTGACAAACGACGTCGATACGTTCAGTCAGAGTCTCAACCAGACGGCGACCCAGATGATCACTTCGGTGACAACGCTGATCGGTGTACTTGTGATGATGCTAAGTATCAGTCCGTTGATGACGATGGTGGCTCTTTTGATCCTCCCGATTTCGCTGGTTCTGATTTCTTTCATTGTGAAACATTCTCAGAAATACTTTAAAAATCAGCAGGAATACCTGGGGCATGTCAATGGACAGGTGGAGGAAGTTTATGGCGGCCACAGTATTGTAAAGGCATTCAATAAGGAGGATGACGTCCTTAAAGAATTCAATGAGATGAACGATGTGCTCTATCAGACAGCTTGGAAATCGCAGTTTTTCTCCGGAATGATGATGCCGATCATGCAGTTTGTCGGCAACCTGGGCTATGTGGGGGTGACGATCCTTGGCGGATACCTGGCGATCAAACAGACGATCGAAGTCGGGGATATCCAGTCCTTTATCCAGTACGTTCGAAATTTCACTCAGCCGATCCAGCAGGTGGCACAGGTAGCGAATATGTTACAGTCCATGGCAGCGGCTTCCGAGCGTGTGTTCGAGTTTTTGGAGGAAGAGGAAGAGGTACAGTTTGCAGATGATCCAGTATCGACAGAAGGACTTCAAGGCAATGTGGAATTTGACCATGTGAAATTCGGCTACAATCCAGATCATATCATCATCAAGGACTTCTCCACGAAAGTGAAGGAGGGACAGAAAATCGCGATTGTCGGTCCGACCGGAGCCGGTAAGACGACACTGATTAAACTGCTGATGCGCTTTTATGATGTCAATGGAGGAGCGATCCTTGTGGACGGACACAATGTCAGGGATTTCAACCGTGGAGAACTGCGCCGGATGTTCGGTATGGTGCTTCAGGATACGTGGCTCTTTAACGGTTCCATCCGGGATAATATCCGGTACGGCAAGCTGGACGCTACAGATGAGGAGATCATGGAGGCAGCAAAGGCGGCGCATGCCCATCATTTTATCCAGACACTTCCGGCTGGATATGACATGGAGCTCAATGAGGAGGCAAGCAACGTTTCCCAGGGGCAAAAACAGCTTCTGACCATTGCAAGAGCCATTTTGGCAGATCCGAAGATCCTTATTCTGGATGAAGCGACAAGCTCGGTTGATACAAGAACGGAGATCCAGATTCAGAAGGCAATGGATAATTTGATGAAAGGCAGAACAAGTTTCATTATTGCCCATCGTCTTTCCACCATTCGGGATGCAGACCGGATTCTGGTTCTCAAAGACGGAGACATCGTTGAGCAGGGCAGGCATGAAGAACTCCTTGCAAAAGGTGGATTTTACGCTGATCTCTACAATTCACAGTTTGAAAACGGAAGCAGTAAGGCAGCTTCCTGATACAGACACAAAGAAACAGATAGAAAAAAGGGACACAGAGAACAGATACAAAGCAAAGCCCAGAGCATGTGTTGGCTCCGGGCTTTGTCGTCTCTATTATTTATAATCAGAATTAATAGATCGGATTGTGTTCGTATTTCGGCTCACAAGTGAGCTGGATACCGAGTTTTTTAAAGAGCTTGATATCCACGGAAGAAAGCATGACAGAGGTGTGTACCTGGCAGCCCTTCAGCTTTGGAAGCTGCTCCATTGCGAGCTGTGCGGCCGGATTGGCTGCAGAGGAGATGGAGAGCGCAATCAGGATCTCATCAATGTGAAGCCGCGGATTCTTGCTCCCAAGATACTGGGTCTTGACTTTCTGGATTGGCTCGATAGCGGTCGGGGAGATCACATGAAGATTGTGATCGATTCCGGCAAGGTCCTTCAGTGCGTTGAGGATCAGCGCTGCGGAAGGACCCAGTAAGTTGGACGTCTTTCCGGTCAGAATCTTTCCATCCGGCAGCTCGATGGCAGCAGCGGCGGCTCCAGTGTTTTCAGCTCTTTCAAGTGCCGCGTCTACAACTGTGCGATCGTGGATAGAGACATGAGCCTGCTTCATCAGAAGCTCCAACTTAAAGACTTCGGAGTCCGGAATGTTGCCCTGGAGAAAATCACATTTTGCCTGATAGTAGCGGCGGATGATCTCCTGGCGGGATGCCTCTTGGCACACCTCGTCGTCGCAGATACAGTTTCCGGCCATGTTGACACCCATATCAGTTGGTGACTTATACGGGCTCTCGCCGAAGATTTGTTCAAACATGGCGTTGAGTACCGGGAAAATCTCTACGTCACGATTATAGTTGACAGTCGTCTTTCCATATGCTTCCAGATGGAATGGATCGATCATATTGACGTCGTTTAAGTCTGCTGTGGCAGCCTCGTACGCCAGATTCACCGGATGTTTGAGAGGGATATTCCAGATCGGGAATGTCTCGAACTTGGCATATCCGGCGCGGATGCCACGCTTATTCTCATGATAGAGCTGGGAGAGACAGGTTGCCATCTTTCCGCTTCCAGGCCCTGGAGCTGTGATGACTACGAGAGGTTTGGAGGTCTCGATATAGTCGTTCCGTCCGTATCCTTCGTCACTTACGATGTGCGGGATGTTGGACGGATATCCTTCGATAATATAGTGGGTGTAGACACGGATTCCCATATTTTTCAGGCGGTGACAGAAGAGATCCGCACTTTTCTGGCCGCTGTACTGCGTGATGACAACACTGCCAACATAGAGTCCGTTCTCCTCGAACGCACCTTTTAAGCGAAGTACGTCGTCATCGTAGGTGATTCCAAGATCGCCGCGCACCTTGTTTTTTTCAATGTCCCCTGCGCTGATGACGATGACGATCTCTGCGGTGTCGGAGAGTTGCTTTAAAAGCCGCAGCTTACTGTCCGGCTGAAATCCCGGAAGTACACGGGAAGCATGGAAGTCGTCGAAAAGCTTTCCTCCGAATTCCAGATACAGCTTGTTGTCAAAGTGACTGATCCTCTCTCGGATATGTTCAGACTGCATGTGGAGATATTTGTCATTATCAAATCCTGTTTTCATACACTAATCATTCCTTCGTAAAATTTTATTGTAACGATTCAGCACTGTCTCCCGATATTAACGAAACCTATCTTAAGCTTGCTTACAGAAGGGTTTATTGATTTCAGGATGTATAGCTGAGTCGTTCCATACTATACCTTTAGTTTGAAAATACTACCTGACTAGTATACTACAGTCTGACAGAAATTTGCAATCAAATTGTGAGAGGGGAGCAAAATATTTGCAACTGGTATGTTCATCAGGCAGCATGGATAAGCCCGGTTCCCTCACCAAAATTTCACAATGTTTTTATTGATTTGTATGGAAATCATACTTATAATATAGAAGATAGCATGTAGGAGGAAAAGGATGGACAATCAGAATAATAAAAAGAATGATAACAATAACAGGCAGAATTACGGGATTATCATCATAACCACGATAATTGCTGCTGTTTTTGTCATGTTTCTGTATCAGCTCATGCAGGATACGCCATCCCAGGAGATTTCGTATACGAAATTCATGGATATGGTGGAGAAGGGGGAAGTAAAGGAAGTCACCATTGATTCGGAGAAGATTACGATCATTCCGAAGACGGAGGCGGAAAAGAATCAGGAGAATGAGAACAGCCAGGGCGGGATCACCCAAGGCAGCAACTGGTTTACGCAGTTTGGCGCTGGATCCCAGGTGCAGTACTATACCGGGCTGATCGATGATCCGGATATGTACGATAAGCTTGACAAGGCAGGAGTCGAGGTCAGCAGTACGATTCCGGATTCTACATCCATGATGATTTTAAACCTCGTATTCAGTGTGATTGTTCCGTTTGTACTTGTCTTTGTGCTGCTCAGTTTTCTGATGCGAAGAGTATCAAAAAGCAGTGGGGGCATGATGGGGATCGGAAAGAGCAATGCCAAAATGTATGTGGAAAAGACTACGGGGGTTACGTTCCGTGATGTGGCGGGACAGGATGAGGCGAAAGAATCTTTGCAGGAGGTCGTGGATTTTCTGCACAATCCGGGAAAATATACCGGTGTGGGAGCGAAGCTTCCAAAAGGAGCGCTTCTTGTAGGTCCTCCGGGTACCGGTAAAACACTGCTTGCCAAGGCGGTAGCAGGCGAGGCTAATGTGCCGTTTTTCTCGCTGTCCGGATCCGCGTTTGTGGAGATGTATGTCGGTGTCGGTGCGTCCCGAGTGCGTGACCTGTTTAAGCAGGCGCAGCAGATGGCGCCATGTATTATCTTTATCGATGAGATCGACGCCATAGGAAAGAGCAGAGATTCTCAGCTCGGCGGGAACGATGAGAGAGAGCAGACACTGAACCAGCTTCTGGCAGAGATGGATGGATTTGATACGAATAAGGGGCTTTTGCTTTTGGCGGCGACGAATCGTCCGGAGATTTTAGATCCGGCTTTGCTTCGTCCGGGACGTTTTGACCGGAGAATCATTGTGGAGCGTCCGGATCTGAAAGGTCGTGTCGATATTTTGAAAGTACATGCCAAGGACGTGCGGATGGACGAGAGCGTCAATCTCGAGGAGATTGCCCTTGCCACAAGCGGTGCCGTAGGGTCAGATCTTGCCAATATGATTAATGAGGCGGCGATCAATGCGGTCAAGCACGGACGTCATGCAGTCTGTCAGGCAGACCTGTTTGAGGCTGTAGAAGTAGTTCTTGTGGGGAAGGAGAAGAAAGACCGGATTATGAGTCAGGAGGAGCGCAGGATCGTGTCTTACCACGAAGTCGGACATGCGCTTGTAAGTGCCCTTCAGAAGGATTCCGAGCCGGTACAGAAGATTACGATTGTACCGCGCACGATGGGAGCGCTTGGGTATGTGATGCAGACGCCGGAGGAGGAGAAATTTCTCAATACAAAGAAAGAGCTGGAAGCAATGCTTGTCGGACTTCTGGCAGGACGGGCGGCTGAGGAGATTGTCTTTGACACTGTAACGACCGGAGCGTCCAATGATATCGAGAAGGCTACTAAGGTGGCACGTGCCATGATTACCCAATACGGAATGTCAGAGAAGTTTGGGCTGATCGGTCTGGAATCCATTCAGAATCGGTATCTGGATGGCAGAGCCGTGATGAACTGCGGCGAGGCAACGGCGGCGGAGATCGACTCCGAAGTGATGCAGATGCTGAAAGTTGCCTATGATGAGGCAAAGAGGCTTCTGCTGGAAAACAGAGAGGCACTCGACAAGATTGCGGCGTTTCTGATTGAGAAAGAGACAATTACCGGGAAAGAGTTTATGCAGATCTTCCATGAAGTACGGGGGATCGCAGACGATTCGGAAAAGAAGGAAGAAAGGATCGCCATGAAGCCGGTGGAGACAGCAACTGCAACAGAAAAGCCAATGTTAGAGGCAGAACAGGAGACGTCTGTGACGGCAGAAGAGGAGGATGGAGCAGCACAAGGTTAGTCCGAGCTTCTATGCTGAACTGTTACGAATAAGAAAAGAAATCAGCGTATGGGGATTGTCCATGCGCTGTTCTTTTGTTAAAATAGATGGAGTTAATGAGGTGAAAGTATGTTTGTGATCGAAGAAGAGCTGAAAAAGCTTCCGGCAAAGCCTGGGGTCTATCTGATGCACGACGAGAAAGATGAGATCATTTATGTTGGCAAAGCCATCAGTCTGAAAAACCGGGTACGCCAGTATTTTCAGAGCAGCAGAAATAAAGGCGTCAAGATAGAGCAAATGGTGACGCACATCCGGAGATTTGAATATATTGTCACGGACTCTGAATTGGAAGCACTTGTCTTGGAGTGCAATCTGATCAAGGAGTATCGTCCGAAGTATAATACGATGCTTGTGGATGACAAAACCTACCCATTTATCAAGGTGACAGTTCAGGAACCGTTCCCGCGTATTATGATGGTACGCCGGCAGGCCAAGGACAAGGCGAAGTATTTTGGACCATTTACGAGTTCTCAGGCGGTGAAGGATATCATCGACATGGTGAGGAAACTCTACCGGCTGAGAAGCTGCGGCAGGACGCTTCCAAGAGACATCGGAAAAGAACGGCCATGTCTGTATTATCACATTAAGCAGTGTGACGCGCCGTGTCAGGGCTATATTTCCAGTGATCAGTACCGGGAGTCTATCGACGAGGTGGTAAAGTTTTTGTCCGGTCACTACGACGGCATTCTGAAAGAACTAGAGGAGAAGATGCTGGAGGCTTCAGAACAGATGGAATTTGAAAAGGCCATTGAGTACCGGGAACTGATCAGCAGTGTAAAAAAGATTTCGGAGAAGCAGAAGATTACGGACGCGGGGAGACCGGGGGAGGACCGGGACGTCTTGGCGGTTGCAAGGGAAGAGGGGGACGCTGTGGTGCAGGTATTTTTCATTCGTGGCGGACGGCTCATTGGCCGGGATCACTTCTATCTGCGGACCGACCCGGATGAGACAAAAGCGGAAATTCTGGCAAGTTTTATTAAGCAGTTTTATGCCGGGACGCCGTATATCCCACGGGAGCTTCTGCTTCCTTATGAGCTTGCGGAGGCGGATCTTCTGACAGAGTGGATGACGAAGCGCAGAGGTCATAAGGTGACGTTCACAGTTCCCAAAAAGGGTGAAAAAGAAAAGCTCTGCGAGCTTGCACAGAAGAATGCGGCCATGGTTCTTGCAAAGGACAAGGAGCGGCTTATCCGGGAGGCAGGAAGAACAACGGGGGCTGTAAGAGAACTGGAGCAGATCATCGGAATCGCCGGTATTCACCGGATGGAGGCGTTTGATATTTCCAATACGAATGGGTTCGCATCGGTGGGTTCCATGGTTGTCTACGAGGACGGAAAGCCAAAGCGGAGCGATTACCGGAAATTTCGTATTAAGGGTGTGGAAGGGGCTGACGATTACGCAAGCATGAGGGAAGTCCTTACGAGACGGTTTCAGCATGGTCTGAAAGAGAAGGAAGAGGGCAAGGAATTCGGTGGATTTACTGTCTTCCCGGATCTCATCCTAATGGACGGTGGAAAGGGACAGGTTCACATTGCGGAGGAAGTGTTGGACGCGCTGCATATTCAGATTCCAGTCTGTGGAATGGTAAAGGATGACCGGCATCGTACGAGGGGACTTTACTATCGGGACGAGGAGCTTCCGATCCGGACGGATTCTGAGGCATTTAAGCTCATTACCCGTGTACAGGATGAGGCACACCGTTTTGCCATCGAGTTTCACCGAAAACTTCGGGGGCAGGGGCAGGTTCATTCGATTCTGGATGAGATTCCAGGAGTGGGTCCAAAGCGCAGAAAGGATTTAATGAAACACTTCCAGAGTCTGGATGCCATCCGTCAGGCAGACGTTGAGGAACTGAAAAAACTCCCTACAATGAATGAAAAATCTGCTCAGGATGTGTACAACTTTTTCCATTGATATGATATACTATTCACAAAGTGATTTCATATGAGACAGATAAGGAGAACAAATATGGGTGTGAAGCTTGAAAAGTTAATTGAAAAGATGAGTCTGAAAAATCTGACGCCGGATCTTGATCTTACACAGTCAGAGATTCAGGTTCCGGATATCAATCGTCCGGCATTGCAGCTTACGGGGTATTTTGACCACTTTGATTCGGATCGTGTTCAGATCATCGGATATGTAGAGTATACATATCTGGAAACTCTTTCGGACGAGAAGAAGAAAGAGATGTATACACAGCTTCTCTCCTATGGGATTCCGTGTATTGTATATTGCCGAAATCTGGAACCGGATGAGACGTTCCTTCAGATGGCCAATGAGATGAAAGTGCCGATCTTCCAGTCCAGCAAGCAGACTTCGGCGTTCACGGCGGAGGTGATCCGGTGGCTCAATGTAGAACTGGCGCCGTGTATCTCAATTCACGGTGTTTTGGTTGACGTGTACGGCGTCGGTGTACTTATTATGGGTGAGAGCGGTATCGGTAAGAGTGAGGCGGCTCTGGAGCTGATTAACCGGGGCCACCGGCTTGTCACAGACGATGTGGTCGAGATACGCAAAGTGAGCGATGACACCTTGGTAGGGAAAGCTCCGGATATTACCCGACATTTCATCGAGCTGCGCGGTATTGGTATAGTGGATGTGAAGAGTCTTTTCGGGGTACAGAGCGTGCGTGAGACACAGACGATCGATCTGGTAATCAATATGGAAGAGTGGGACAAGAACCGAGAGTACGACCGCCTTGGTCTTAAGGAAGAATCTACAGAGTTCTTAGGAAATAAGGTTGTGTGCCATTCGATCCCGATCCGTCCGGGACGAAATCTGGCGATTATTGTAGAGTCTGCCGCTGTCAACCACAGACAGAAACAGATGGGTTATAATGCGGCGGAAGAATTATACAGACGGGTACAGGAAAGTCTGGCAAAATAAGAGGAAGGAAAGAGAAAAATGAAGTATTGTTTTGGAATTGATATTGGAGGTACGACTGTCAAGTTGGGATTATTTCAGGAGGATGGAAAGATACGGGATAAGTGGGAGATCAAGACTCGGATCGAGGAGAAAGGACGAAACATTCTTCCGGATATCGCCAAATCTCTTATGAACAGACTGGAAAAAGAGGGAATTTCCAAGGAAGAGGTGACAGGTATCGGAATCGGCGTTCCGGCTCCGATTACGGAGGAGGGATTTGTGAAATCTACCGCCAACCTCGGATGGGAAGAGAAAAAAGTCAAATCAGAGATGGAAGAGCTGACCGGTATACGGACGGCGACAGGAAATGACGCAAATGTGGCAGCCCTGGGAGAGATGTGGCTCGGCGGCGGACGCGGATGCAAGAATATGATTATGGTGACTCTTGGAACAGGCGTAGGAGGCGGAATCCTTATCGGAGGCCGGATCCTGACAGGAGCACATGGGGCGGGAGGAGAGATCGGACACCTCTGTGTGAATTACGGGGAGACAGAGAAATGCGGCTGTGGAAATTACGGATGTCTTGAGCAGTATGCATCCGCAACGGGAATTACCCGTCTTGCAAAGAAGAGGCTGGAATCCACAGAGCAGGACAGCACCTTGAGAAAGGGGCCGGTAAATGCCAAGACGGTGTTTGACGCAGTAAAGGCAGGAGATCGTCTCGCTGACGAGATTGCTGTAGAATTCGGACGCTATCTGGGATATGCGCTTGCCAATCTGGCGGCTGCAATAGATCCATCTGTGATCGTTATCGGAGGCGGTGTATCGAAAGCAGGAAAAGTATTGATCCCATATGTCGAGACGCCTTACAAAGAGCGTGCGTTTTTTGCAAATCAGGATGTGACATTCGCGCTGGCGGAGCTTGGAAACGACGCTGGAATCTGCGGAGCGGCAAAAATGGTATTAGACTAAGTGGCTGACCTTACGGAGGACAGACGGAAAGAAACAGTAAAAAATTGCGAATATAAAGAAAGGGAGATACGCATAATCTGATGCGACCTCCCTTTTATGCTGTTGTTATGAAAACGATAACTGCCTTACTGGAGTGATCTCTGACTTCTACTGGGTGACTCCCTGATTGGCGTCTGAGCTTTCACCGGAAGTGTCTTCTCCGGTCGTGCTGCCCTGGCTTGTGTCAGTGGATTCGGAAGAATCCGTGGAATCGCTGCCAGAAGAGTTCCCATCGGAATGACTGTCAGATTGATTAGCACTATCAGATTGATCGGAACTGTCAGAAGATTCATCATCCTTTTTACTGTCAGATGATGGTTTCTTTGCTGAACGGTGTCCGGAACAACTCTGAGTCGGAGCCGTATCCCTATCAAAGTATTCTGTTACAGCAGGACATCCGGATACTGCAAGTTTTCCGGTACTTGTGCAGACGGTGCGTTCTACAACCGAATCCGGTTCTTCAAACTGTGTGTAGGCCAGACCCTTGGTCGTATTGATCTGATCCATGATTTTTTTCCACATCTTCAGGTGGTAATCCCACTCACGATCCGCAAGAGGAGTATTGTCATCGTATCCGGACCAGATGGTACAGGTATAATACGGTGTGTAACCCGCAATCCAGAGATCCACGTTGTTAGAGGTCGTACCGGTCTTTGCTGCCGCATCCATATTGGAAAGACGGGCAGGAGTCCCAGTTCCCTTTTTGATGACATCTTCCATCGCGCTGGTGAGCAGAAAAGCGGTGGAATCTTTCAATACAGTATGCTTCTCCTGAGTCTGTGTGCGGTCAAGCAGGACATTGCCGTCATGGTCAAGAATCTTCGTGTACATGATCGGCTCCTGGTAAACGCCGCCATTGGCGATTGCTGCATACGCAGCGCACATTTCGTAATTATAAACACCGTCCGTGACACCGCCTAAAGCAAGCGGCTGTTGAATGTCTGTAAAGACTTTACCCTCGTCTGTCGTACGGCTTTCGACCAGTGTGCTTAGTCCGAAGTTCTGGCAGTAGGTAAAACCAAGCTGCGGGGTAATCTCCGTCAGTGTCTTGACCGCACAGATATTTGCAGACTGTTCGATGGCTTTCCGCATTGTCATATTGCCACGGTAGTAATTGCCCCACCAGTTGGAAACCGGAGTACCGTCCGCGTATTCGTACGGCTCGTCCTTGATAATGGTTGCCAGCGTTTCTCCTGCGCTGTCAAGAGCAGGAGCGTAAGTGGACAGGATCTTGAAACAGGATCCCGGCTGTCTTGTAGATCCGGTGTAGGCACGGTTCAGACTCATACTGGATGACTTTGTGCCACGGCCGCCGACCATCGCCTTAATCTGTCCTGTCGCCTGATCAATGACAGTGACAGAAGCCTGAGGCTGGGGAGAGAGATTGATGACCTCGTCATAGGTATCTCCCTCTTTTGCGATGGATGCTTTAAACGATTCAATGACCTGATGTGCCTGCTCCTCAGAATCAAAGGTCAGACCATATTTCATATTCCGGAACTGCTTGATATGACCGGAACTGTAATTCTCCTGTGTTCCGTCAGCCCTTGTTACAGTCAGTGCGTAAGACAGGCCGTATTGGACTTTGTAAGGATAGTTGCTGTCGTCGTTGAGTACCTGGTCACAGATGCCCTGGATCTCAAGATCTTGGGTAGAATAGATACTTAAACCGCCCTTGTAAAGGGTATTGTATGCCTGAGTTTCACTGTAGCCAAGTCCGACGTCCGGATCCTCCAAGTCTGTCAGAATCTGCTCTGTCAGTGCATCTACGAAGTAGCTCTGAGGAGTCGTGTTCTGCGTGATGTTCGTATTGACATTCTGGATGCGGGCATAGACATCATCGGCCAACGCCTCGTCATGGGCCTCCTGGGAAATGTATCCCTGCTCCAGCATGTTTTTAAGAACCTGCTTGCGGCGATCCGCATTGTGATCCGGGTGAGTGATCGGATTGTAGTAGCTTGGACTCTGGGTGATGGCCGCGATGACCGCGCTTTCAGACAGAGTCAACTGGGAAACGTCCTTGTTGAAATACCTCTGGGATGCTGCCTGTACGCCGAGCGTATTCTGACCCAGGTTGATGGTATTTAAGTAGTTTTCCATGATTTCGCTTTTTGACATCTGCTTTTCCAGCTTCAGTGCCAGATACTGCTCCTGAATTTTCCGTTCTAGTCTGTCGAAGAACGTATCTTCAGACATGAAGTCAAAAATATTATTCTTGATCAGCTGCTGTGTCAGGGTGGAAGCACCCTGAGAAAAATCTCCGGTAGTAAGACCGATTATTCCGGCACGTACGATACCTTTTGGATCAATTCCGTTATGCTCATAAAAACGCTCGTCCTCGATGGCAACAAAAGCGTGCTGCAGATCCTTCGGGATCTCATCGATGGTTTTATAAACACGGTTGGAACCGGCGGAAGTGAGCCGCTGGGTCTCAGTCTTATTGTCCGAAGCATAGACAACGGATGTGTAACCCGTCGGCTTTACATCTTCCGGGGTAACATCCGGGGCGCTGTCGATGACCTTCTTGAGGAATATCCCGCCGCCCACGCATCCGGCTACCATCAAAAGCAAAAGAGTGAGAAGCACTCCTTTAAAGATCCGTACGCCAAGACGCTTCTTTTTCATTTTGGATTTCGAGGTAATGTCCCTTCGTTTCTTAGCAGCTTTTTTTCTACCATAGTTCATGAGCATTTGCCTCCTTTTATACCAAACCATTATACCAAATTTCAATATTGAAATAAAGAAAAAATTGCAATCTTCCGTATTCGCTGAGAAAAATTTAAGAAAAAGTTTTGAAAAAGTCGAAAATCCTGTTATAGTTAAAATGAACAGACGAGGAGGAAGGAACATGTTGGAAGAATATAGGACAGTGCTGGGGCATGGGGAAAGCGAGATCGTAGAGAAGAAATCCCGGTTCCTGGCCGAAGTCTCTCATATCGATACAGAAGAAGAGGCACTGGAGTTTATAGAGAAAATTCGGAAGAAGCATTATAATGCCACCCATCATTGCTATGCTTATGTGCTGGGCGAGCGTTTTGAATTACAGCGTTTCAGCGACGATGGAGAACCGGGTGGAACAGCAGGCAAGCCGATGCTTGATGTGCTGACCGGAGAGGGAATCCATGACACGGTGGTCGTGGTGACCCGGTATTTTGGAGGGACGCTTCTTGGAACGGGAGGGCTGGTACGGGCATACTCCGGGGCGGCTAAGGAAGGATTGCTTGCAAGTACTATTATTACCAGAAAATACGCGTCTAAACTGGAAATACGGACGGAATATACCGGATTTGGAAAAATCCAGTATATTCTCGCACAGCAGGGGATTCATATTCTGGATATACAATATACAGATCAGGTCCGCATCGTGTGCCTTGTTCCGGATGTGGAGAAGGGAAAGATTGAGAAAGAGCTAACTGAGGGGACCAACGGACAGGCAGGACTTGGGTGGAAAGAGAAGTGTTATTTTGCCGTACACGAGGGTAAGATACTTCTTTTCAACAAATAGAGTGTCATTCATCGCCAGAAGTGGCAAAGACATATTCCGGGATTGTAAGCAGACGCCAAGATTCCACGAAGGTTCGGGATTTGGTTCGTCACATACACAGAAAAAGAGATTTCGCTTTTGGTGAACACCAATAAGGAAGTATCAAAATCATACTAACTTAACGGCTGACAAACAGGATTGCTAAAATGAACCGGCGTGCCATTTCATTGCGAAATAACACGCCGGTTCATTTTCTTTTTAGGCTGTTCAAAGAATTTATTTTAAAACACAAACACTCGAAATTTGGCGGATTTACGACTCGAGTATAAAGGTGTAAAATAATAGTGACTATAATTTTGATTTTCTGCAAAAGGAGATGGTAATATTGCTAAGAATTGACAAAGCTATTTTGGACACCAGTGGCGTGATTTGTGACAACATTGCACGTTTTGGCGCAACCGAGCGGGGTCTTTTGAGCCAAAACATATTGGGGCATATTCGCAATTTTGTAGAATATGTAGCAATCAAGGCATTTTCTAATGGTGCTGATGTTAATCCTAATGATTATAATCTCAATGTTGCCGCTCTAAAAGATATGCAACGTCATGGAAATTTGCGTTTTTTATATAGATTTCATGAGCTACTCCAGAAGTCTGTGTCGCACTACACTGTAGACAAAGATGGCTCCGAGCGGCTTATGCTCAAATATTATGAACACCTACTTAAAACAAAACTCTATCTTAAACAGGCATACAATCTTGACGTGCTAGAGAATATAGAAGATTTTCCTTTGGACACTGATACCGAACTATCCGATTATTACACGAAAATTGCAGAAAGAATTGAGACGCCAAGCAGATTTAGTTATGCAGTAACATACAATGATCGCTATTATGTTCAGAAAATTAAACCTTTCTTTATAAATCAAAGAATATATTATGAGGTTACATTTACTGCAGCAACGGCTAATACTAGCAAGTTTGATCGAGTAATTGCTTTTACTAGTCACGAAATCATGGACAACTACGCTATAAAGTTTTCAATTCATAATGATACAATTCATATTTTGGACAAGGATATGTCTATCCTAATAATAGATGGGTATGAAGTATCTATTCGGCCGTGTGAATGGGATAACCTTTCTGAAATCTTTGGGCCACGCGTGGAACATAGCACCAACTCTATTGAATATAGAGAACTGATGAGATTTCTCTCAACTGTCAAAATGCCTTTGACTGAGCTTGTAAGTAACGACCAAGATTATTACAATTTTATAAAAAGTCATATTACTTCACAAGCTAAGTCAATCAAAATATATGAACTTCTAGATCAGTGTCGGGAAGTAATTGTGAACGGCAAAGCTGGCTCAAATGTATTGCGTTATTTGTTATATAAAATGAATAATCGCGTTATCAAATGGCAATACTGGAATAAGCAATGCGAAGGCTTATCAAATCTTTATCTAAACTATGGCTGTATGCCGTTTGATCGTATGCCTTATTGCACTTCTCTTCGTCAGCATAACCCGAGAATATATGATCTATTTAACGCAATTCCCGTTTCTGGTCATGAGCATGAACTATTTGCTCGATATATTAAGAATAACACAGAGATAGAAGGAAAACTATTCACTCCTAAAGCCCAGATTGAAGGTTTTGAGAACATTGATGATTTGATTAGACAATATAATGCTGCTCTTTACTATAAGCATACTGGACGCAGACTAGAAGAATACAAAGGCCATATTTATATTAAAGAATATGCTGAGGATAGTGCTGAAATAATAAAAAACCTGCAACAACTCTCGTCTTCTGGTGTTACTCAATATACGGCATCTGTTGACTCATGGCTCTCTCGAGAGTCATACAGTATTGATGACGATAGCAAAAAACATGCACTTCGCCAAATGTTTGAAAAATCACATGTTGCATTAATATATGGTTCTGCTGGGACAGGCAAATCCACCCTAATTAACCATATAGCTAATTTTTGGGGAGAAAAGGATAAACTCTTTTTGGCAAACACTCATCCTGCTGTAGATAATATGCGGAGAAAAGTAACTGCGGGTAACAGCGAATATAATACCATTGCTAAGTTTTTGTCAAAGAGAAATCTCAATACCGAGTTTGATATACTATTTATCGATGAGTGTAGCACCGTAAGCAACAGCGACATGAGACAGGTACTTGAAAAGGCCAGCTTCAAGCTCCTAGTCTTAGTAGGTGATGTGTATCAGATAGAATCAATTTACTTTGGAAATTGGTTTAGCATTGCACGAAAGTTTGTACCTGCAACTTCTGTGTTTGAATTAACGTATCCCTACAGAACCACTAATCAAGATTTGCTAACTGTGTGGGATCGCGTACGTAAACTTGATGATGCGATTTTAGAACCATTAGTGAAAAACGGCTACGTCGCAAGACTTGATGAATCCATTTTTGAACATAGCAATGATGATGAAATTATTCTCTGTTTAAATTACGATGGACTCTATGGAATTAATAATATTAACCGTTTTTTGCAGAATAGCAATCCCAACGAAGGAATTGTATGGGGAATCAACACATATAAGATTGGTGATCCAGTCCTGTTTAATGAATCAAATATTTTTTCCCCATTGATTCATAACAACACAAAAGGTAGAATTGCTGGGATTCACCCAGACGAACAACAAATCTGGTTTGATATTGAGCTTGAGGAATCAATAAACGAGATAGATGCGTGGGACTACGACTTTGAACTCATTGGAGAGTCTGAATCTGGAAATTCCATTATCTCATTCAGCGTTAATAAGTTTCGAAGTACTGACGAAGACGATGACAATAATAACTCTACAGTTGTACCATTTCAAGTAGCGTATGCTGTATCTATTCACAAAGCTCAAGGTTTAGAGTACGACTCTGTAAAAATCGTTATCACAAATGAAGTAGAAGAACGCATCACCCATAACATCTTTTATACGGCAATCACCCGTGCAAAAAATAAATTGAAAATATATTGGAGCCCAGAGACAGAGAAATCTGTCCTTGAGCATCTTGAAGTTAAAAACTCGAATAAAGATGCTCATTTGTTAGCACAACTATTTTCAATCGCAATGACTAATTAAAAATTTAGTTCTCAGTAACGCACAGCAAGTTTCTACGCATTTCAAACTGTATTTACAGGTAGAAGAGTGATATGATGCTTTCAGCAATCCAAAAAAGCCGAAAGACCTAGTAGTATCGGGCTATTTTACCTGCTAAATGCGTAGACACAAACACCATAATAGCAGCGGGCGCAAGCGGATTTCTGCTTGCGCCCACTTGGTTACCACACAGCAAAGACAGAGGAAGCCGTCAAGGGCGCGAGGCGTTCATCTAGACCCTTGACGGCTTCCTTTGGCTTTGCTATTTCTTGACTACAATGGCTTCCACCAACTTTGCCTGCAAGCGGTGCTTCATATACTCATCAATACCGATGTGCGGCAAACCGTTTTTATCATAGAGTGTTCGTGTGCAAATCTTGTTGATGTAACGATTATAATACTGCAAGACGCGCTCCAATGCGAACGGATCACCGACGCGGGCCGCTTCGATTACGTCCATTGGCAAAAGCACTCTGCCGTTAAAAGTCGGTTGCTTCATGTTAGTTTCTCACTCCTTTGGATTGTAAGTCTTTTCGCAGTTCATTCAGTGTCTTTGTTCTGTGCCGCTGGATGGCGCTGCGGGACATTCCCACAAGGCCGCCGATCTCACCATCTGCCAGCTCCAACACACAATACAGGATCAAAATACTCTGTTCCCGTTCTGGCAGGCTGGCAAAGGCATCGGCTACCAGCTCGTCCCGGATATGCAGGTCGTAGCCAAAAGCTGTGAACACAATGCTGTCGCTTGGGTATTCGTCCACCGTGCAGAGCTTGTCTATTTCATATTGGGACAAGGCGCTGAACTCGGTTTCCCGGCTCCGCTGGCGGGCCAAATCCCGTAGGCGGGTTCTAGCCTCGTTGCGGAGAACGGTTTTGCAGAAAGCGTCAAACCGGCAACGTTCGCCATAAGCATCAGGGATGTATTTCATTTCCTCACCTCCAATCTGCGGGAGAGTGAGGTGCCGGGGCCGGTTGCGTTGCCCCCTGTGTCTATGTTGCTGCGGAAATTTCGGCCCGCACTGAAAGGCCGCAGGAACCGACAAAATTCACCCGTCAAGTCGTAGATCCACCGGGCGGAAATGAAAACGATATGAAGTTGACTTACATAGTATAGTACATATTCTTGGCCGGAACTATCCCCTACTGGGCACAGGCTTTTTTTAAGAAGTTGTTCCGTTGAAAAGCAAGTCGTATCAGCATGGTAGCTCCCTCCGCGGGCCGGCAATCCTGCGCCGGACAAAAGGAAAACGCCAGCCTTGATTTCTAAAAGCCGCCGCTGGGTCATATGGCGCATCAAAAGGGCTGCTGTACGACGGCTTTTTTTCTTTTACCGTCGTCCGGCAGCTATCTCAACATGTTATGTCCGAATGAAGTCGTTACGCTTTAATGGTTCCTTTCTTCCTTATAAGAACTGTCCCTGTCATAGTAGCTACAAGACTGGCAACTACATGGCTGATCAGTACTGCAACCCAAATCCCATTTAGGCCAAAGCCCAAATAAGAAAGCAAATAGGCAAGAGGCATGCGAATGACGATGTAATAGAAAATCATCAGGAGCATACTCTTTGAAGGCTTTCCTATTCCATTGAGTAAACCCAAATAGCAGTTCGTGACCGTATTCAGAATATAGCCAACGCTGACGATCAGAAAATAAGTTCCAACAATAACTGCTACATCGCTGCTCTTTACAAAGAGGCCGGAAAGTTGCCTTGCAAAACCGATCACCAGCACTGAGAGAATTACAAGCAGGCCGCATCCATACCCCAAAGCGCATTTTAGATAATCCTTGGCTCGATCATATCTTTTTCCGCCAACACACTGTCCGATAATGGTTGTCAAAACCATGTTCAAAGCCATCGCCGGATAGAAAAGAATGGTTTCCAGTTTTCCTGTAACTCCATAAGCCGCTATTGCAGTGACACTATATGTACTGACAAGGGCTGTGAGAAAAGTTGTGCTGATTGCTGGAATACTTTGCTGAATGATAGAGGGAATTGCTTTCTGAATGAGTGGAAATACCTCATTTTTATCAAACGCAGAGATTTTGAACTTGAATAACTTTTTCTTTTTCAGATAGATCAGCATAAACAGCAAGCAGATCGCCTGAGAAAGCAAAGTGGCAATCGCGGCACCATGAAATCCAATGAAATGGATAAAAATAGGATCGAGGATCGCGTTCAAAATTGTTGATACCAGCATCGCAACAGCTTGAAACATCGAATTGCCAAAGCTCCGCAAAACGGCAGTAAAGTAAAGATAGAGATAGACCGCCAAATACCCAAGAATATAGATTGCCAAATAGCTGTATGCCATGTCATAAGTTTCAGCCGGGGTATTCAGAACTTTCAAAATTCCCGGCAGAAAAACTTCAAGCAGAATGGTTACAAGGATAGAGAAAGCTACCGCTACAAAAAAAGATGTGGAAATCCAACTTTCTGTTTTTTTCTTGTCCTTTGCACCAATAGCCTGTGAGAGCAAGATTGATATACCATTTGTTGCCCCCATCGCAACAGAAGTCAAAATCAAAATGATAGGGGTGGAGTTTGTCAAAGCGGCATAAGCCGTTTCTCCGAGCAAATTTCCAATCCACAGACTATCTACAAGGTTATACATCATATTAAGGAACATGGCGGCAATCATAGGGAGCGCCATCGCCATAAGGCAACGCTTTGTATTACCGCCTATAAAATCAATCTTAGTTGGCATAATAAACATCCTTTCTCCGGAAGATGAATGAACAACATTCATGTTTTGATTAAAATTATAAGTCGCTGGTGCGACATATTGTGAATGAAAACTATTCAATATAAGCATCTTGAAAATCCCCCGCCCCAAAGCGGGGGATTGTTCAAAGATGAAGTGCAAAAATGAGAAATTCCCGAATCCTTTTTGACTTATCTTCTTGTGTCAGATCGTTCGCCAACAAGATGCCAAGCTGTCCATACACGCAAAACATAGCGACGGCCTGTAAATCGTCAAATTGGATTTCGCCTTTTTGTCGAGCCTGATACAACAGCTTTTCTACAAGGGGAACCAACTTCTCACATACTTTGAGGGAGAGTTGATCGTGGAATTTTTTATTCTCTGCTCCGTGAAAAACAGTGTAGTATTTTGTATCCCGATCTTCCATGATAGATGGCATATCTTCAATGATCTGCCGCAAGGTCTTATGGTCGTCTTTTCCAGAGCCACCAAACTGCTCCACCAGGACATCGGCGTATTGTTCAATCGCACTGTCAAACAGAGCCTCTTTAGATGGGAAATAACGATAGCACAGACCTTGTGCCACGCCGATTGCTTTTGCTATATCTGTAATCGAGGTTTTTTCATATCCATTTTCCCCGAATAGTTTAAGGGCGGTATCTAAAATCTCCTGCTTACGTACTTCCGGCTCCTTTGTAACTCGCATAGTCTGCTCCTCCTTTCTTCTTATGATAGCACGCCCATTTCAAAAAATCAATGAGTGAATATCAATCACTTTTTGCCCGTAGCAATACAAGCTGTGTTTCCAATCTGTTCCCATGATGCATCGTGAAAATATTTGGAAAGCATAGAAACAAGCTCAGCCTCGGAGTAAATTTTCACATCACCCTCTTTGCTATGCCGCATATAAAAATTCATTATCACGCGCCCAACCAAGGGTTGCCAGCAGTCGCCCAGGAGGAATGTACCGCCTGGTTTCAATACCCGGTGTACTTCTTTTAGGACATTCTGTGGAGCCGGATAATGATGGAATGAGTCGTTGCAATATACAACATCAAAAGAACTGTCCGGGAAAGGGAGTGACTCGCTATCTCCCAACAATAACTTGACTTGATCTGGTAGCTTTGACCTGGCAACAGCAAGCATTTTTTCCGACAAATCAATGCCATACAGCTTTTTATGATGATCTGCTTGCAAAATCATCTTCAACATTTCGCCAGTGCCGCATCCCAAATCCAAGGCAGACTGGAATGGAATGTGCGACAGCTTTTCCAAGAGGACGGGATAAAGTGAGCGGGCGTGCTGACCTTTTATATCTTTATCATAGGTGGCGGCCTGTTGATTAAATGTAGCCTTTGAGTTTGCTTTTTGGCGATTCATGGCTCGACCTCCTTTCCATCAACCAGTATAGCACCTTTATTTGAAATGTCAATGAATAATGTTCATTCATCAAGTAAAAATTTTATACAGCTTTTGTCCACTAAAGGGACGTTTAGCGGGCAATTTCCGTTCTTGTAAACGTATTATTAGCGAAGCAAAAAACAAGGGTTTGGGAAGTTCCCAACAAGCAAAAATCTTCGCTCCGGCAGGTTGCCGGAAATGGAGATTTTGCGGGAGTGTGGCCACACTCCCTATGCTTGCTCTGTTGTGATTCTTCCAGAAAGGACGGGAACGGAATGGAACAGAAGTCAAAAGTGCAAGAGAGCGACTATCTCCCGAAAAGAGGAAATCCACTGCAAGAAACTGTGTGTTATACAATCGGTGGAACCGTATACGAGGTGGAAACCTCCTGCGGCGGTACAGAACTGCTTTACAACAAAATGATACGACTCATTCGCTCGGAAGCCATCACGGATGCTGACAAAGACCACAAAGCACGGTATAATAAAGATAGCAACCTGTTTGTCGGGCGTTCATTACAGGAGGAATGAACCATGACAGCAAATACCAACTATCCCGACAACATCACCGCTTTATACGCCCGCCTGTCCCAAGAGGATGCGCTGGACGGCGAGAGCAACAGTATTGCCAATCAGAAGAAAATCCTTTTGAAGTATGCAACCGATAATTGCTTCCCCAATCCGACATTTTTCATTGATGATGGCGTTTCCGGGGTGACGTTTGACCGTCCGGGCTGGAATGAGATGATCCGGCTGGCCGAGGCGGGAAAAGTCAGAACCGTCGTTGTCAAAGATATGTCCCGCATGGGTCGTGACTATCTGAAAGTGGGCTACTATACCGAGAGTTTCTTTGCGGGACGTGATATTCGGTATATTGCCATCAATGACGGCGTGGACAGCGACAAGGGGGACAATGATTTCACCCCTTTTCGCAATCTGTTCAATGACTTCTATGCCCGCGATACCAGTAAGAAAATCCGGGCCGTTATGCGTGCCAAAGGAAACGCCGGAGAACACCTCTGCACCAATCCGCCCTACGGGTACATGAAAGACCCTGCGGACAAAAAGAAATGGATTGTGGACGAGGAAGCCGCCGAGATTGTCAAGCGCATTTTTGCTCTGTGTATTGCAGGGAAAGGCCCCATGCAGATTGCCAAGCTGCTGACTGCCGAACACGTTCTCACGGTCAAGGCATACTATGCCCAGCGTGCCGGAAAACCGCTGCCGGAGAATCCATATCACTGGGACCCGAAATCTGTTGCAGGGATATTGGAACGCCCGGAGTACACCGGCTGTACGGTGAACTTCAAGACCTATTCCAAGTCCCACAAGTTGAAAAAGCGGCTACATAACGCCCCGGAAAATCAGCGCATATTCCTCAACACCCAGCCCGCTATTATAGAGGAACAAGTCTTTGCACGGGTGCAGGAACTACGGGAGAACAAGCGCCGCCCCAGCAAGACCGGAAAGCAGGGATTATTCTCTGGTTTGCTCTATTGTGCGGATTGCGGGGACAAGCTGTATTTCTGTACGACAAACAGCTTTTCGCCCAAGCAAGACCACTATGTTTGCTCCAACTATAAGAGCAACACGGGAACTTGTTCCGCCCACTTTATCCGGGAAGAAACTCTGAAACTGTTTGTGTTGCAGCGAATTTTCGATGTGACAGCATTGTTCTTTGATGATGCCATGGCATTTGAGGAAGCGGCGAGAAAGCAGCGTTTCCAAGAAGCAGAAAAAGAGGCCAAGAAGCGTAAGCGTGAAATTGCCCAAGCGGAAAAGCGCATTGCCGAACTTGACCGTATTTTCAAACGCATCTATGAGGACGACATCAGCGGTACGATCAGCCATGAGCGGTTCTTGAAACTCTCCGCTGATTATGAGGCAGAACAAAAAGAACTGACAGAGCAGGTCAAGATATGGCGGGAAGCGGTAGAAACCTTTGAACAGGATAAAGCCGACTTTGACAGCTTTGCAGCCATTGTACGGAAATATGTGGGCATCCGGGAACTGACTCCCACCATCGTCAATGAATTTGTAAAGAAAATCATCGTCCATGCGCCGGACAAATCCAGCGGCCACCGCAGGCAAAAGATTGAACTGGTCTGGAACTTCATCGAAGAAGTCAACCTACCGGGTGACGATCAGACTGTGGAACGGCAAAGAAAAGGCAGGACGGCATGACTTTTCAGCCATACCGCCCTGTGACAATTCAATTACTTCCTTATGGGGGCGCGCCTTTAGGCGAAATCTCTTTTTATATTCCCTCCTACTGGAATTCCGGCTCAATCAGACCATACGTGTTGTTCTTTCTCTTGTATACAACATTCACCTCGTCTGTCTCGGCATTAGTAAATACATAAAAATTATGTCCGAGAAGTTCCATCTGAATGCAGGCATCCTCTGGGAACATCGGTTTGATGCCAAAACGTTTTGTACGGATGATCTGGATGGAATCGTCCTCAACACTGTCGTGATCGTGGTCATCTACGAAAGTTTTGTTGAAATCCACACCAGCCTGATGCTTTTCCACGAGTTTATTCTTATATTTGCGAAGCTGACGTTCGATGATCTCCTCAACCAGGTCAATGGAAACGTACATATCGTTGCTAGACTGTTCGGAACGGATAATATTTCCCTTCAGCGGGATAGTAACTTCAATTTTCTGCTCTTCCTTATCTACGCTGAGCGTAACGTGTATTTCAGTATCAGGAGTAAAATATCTTTCCAGTTTTCCGAGTTTGTGTTCGATTGTTTCCTTTAAGGCAGGCGTCACATCGATATTCTTTCCTCTCATAATAAATTTCATAAGCCCAACTCCTTTTTCCTGTATTTCCTGCATAGGCGCCGGATTCGGCAGCCAAGGCAGAAGATCCGTTCAAATCTGAGATTTGAATTCTTGTCCTTATTATACTACGAAGATTTCAGACATGCAATTATAAATAACTAAAAAATCAGAAATTCAAAAATAAGTTTACTGATAAAATTTATAAAGTAAAAGTAATAGAATGAAAAAATCAGATGTTTTTCTGTACCGAAGTGAAGAGGGCGGGGTAAAGAAAGAGGATCCACACGACGAGGAACGCATACTCGAACACTTTCCATAGAAGAAGAGCGCTCCATCCGGAGAGAAAGAGTTTCCACGTTAGAGTGGAGCCTAGTCCCAGTGCCAGTTTCAAAAGCTGCCCCATTCGGGTCCGGGTAGCGGTGGAAAAATGCAGATACGTCTCTTCTAGCCACAGTCCCAGAGCAAAACCGAGTCCTGCACCTGCTGCCTTGATCGTGTCGGCGGCGTACATGGACGGCAGACCGTCATATTTCACTAGAAGAAAGGCTGAGGCAAGTACGAAACAGGAAATCCCCGCCAGTACGGCAGACAAAGTACGGATCTGCCGAAACAGAATATCTGCATACCGGGAGTACGCCACAGAGAACCCAAGGGAGATCACAAGGGAAGTCAGCACATCCTTTGGAGTATGGACGCCAAGATACATCCGGGAAAATCCGACAAGCAGAAAGGAGGCGGTAAAGAGAAATTTTGTACCCCGTTGTTTGGACCCAAGCGCCAGTGAAGCAAAGAGGCTTGTCGCACCTTGGGTGTGACCGCTGGGGAAGGAGTAGCCGGTTGCGTGTGGTATAGCGCTTTGTACCGGATGGAAATCAGGATCCAGAATCCAGGGACGCGGGATCCGGAAGATAATTTTCAGGTTTTGCACTACAAGGCCGGAAGAAAAATACGTCAGTCCGATCCGGCGGGCAAATTTCTTGTCATAGCACCAATAAAAAAAGCAAAGTACGGAAAGCAAAAAGGTCTCCTGCCCAAAACAGGTAACGAATTGAAAAAAATCGTTACCTGCAGGAGTCCGTATGCCTTCCAGAAACCATAACAGATTCATGTCAGACACACCCCATCATTTATTTTTCAGATTGTCACGCTTGCGGAGCCTGGAATCCAGAATCTTTTTGCGTATCCGAAGACTCTTTGGAGTGACTTCCAGAAGCTCATCCGTATCGATGAAGTCAAGCGCTTCCTCCAGACTCAGGATACGCGGAGGAGACAATTTCAATGCATCGTCTGAGCCGGAAGCGCGGGTATTGGTCAGATGCTTCGCACGGCAAACGTTCAGCTCAATGTCGTCGGTCTTGGCATTCTGGCCTACTACCATGCCGGAGTAGACACGTTCACCCGGTCCGATAAAGAGCGTACCGCGCTCCTGGGCATTGAACAGACCGTAAGTCAATGCTTCTCCGGTTTCAAAGGAGATGAGAGAACCGTTTTTCCGGTACTGGATCTCGCCTTTATATGGGGCATAACCATCAAAGGCGGTATTCATAATTCCGTTTCCCTTCGTGTCAGTCAGGAAATCACCTCGGTATCCGATCAGCCCGCGGGACGGGATGGAAAATTCAAGTCTTGTGTATGCGCCGTTTGACATGCCCATGTTGCGGAGCTCACCCTTCCTTTGGCTTAACTTGTCGATGACGGTTCCGGTGAATTCATCCGGAACATCGATGTAGACCAGCTCCATCGGTTCGAGAAGTTTTCCGTTTTCATCTTCTTTATAGAGCACTTCCGCCTTGCTGACAGCAAATTCGTAGCCTTCCCGGCGCATATTCTCGATCAGCACGGAGAGATGAAGCTCGCCACGGCCGGACACCTTGAAACTGTCCATATCATCCGTATCTTCCACACGGAGGCTGACGTCGGTATTCAGTTCCAGGAAGAGACGGTCGCGAAGATGACGGGAGGTTACAAACTTTCCTTCCTGTCCCGCAAACGGACTGTCATTGACCTTGAACTGCATGGAAATCGTAGGCTCAGAAATCTTCTGGAACGGAATCGGTTTCGGGTCGTCCGGAGAGCAGATCGTGTCTCCAATGGAGATATCCGCAATACCGGAGATAGCAACGATAGAACCGACGCCGGCTTCTCGCACCTCTACCTTGTTTAGCCCATCAAACTCGTAGAGTTTACTGATTTTAACCTTTTTCTGTTTGTCTGGTTCGTGATGGTTTACTACGATCACGTCCTGGTTTACACGGATCGTTCCATTGTCCACTTTGCCGACGCCGATTCTGCCCACATATTCATTGTAATCGATGGTACTGATCAGTACCTGTGTGGAGGCATCCGGGTCTCCTTCCGGAGCGGGAATGTATTCCAGAATCGTCTCAAAGAGCGGAATCATATTTTCCGGCTTGTCATCGAGTTCCAGAATGGAGTATCCGGCTTTGGCAGAAGCGTAGACAAACGGGCAGTCGAGCTGGCTGTCGTCTGCATCCAGATCCATGAAAAGCTCCAGTGTCTCATCGATGACAGCGTCCGGACGGGCTTCCGGGCGGTCAATTTTGTTGATACAGACAATGACAGGGAGCTTTAATTCCAGCGCTTTTTTCAACACAAACTTGGTCTGCGGCATCGGACCTTCAAACGCGTCCACTACGAGGACTACGCCGTTTACCATCTTGAGGACACGTTCCACCTCTCCGCCGAAGTCAGCATGTCCTGGAGTGTCGATGATATTGATTTTTGTATTTTTGTAATGAACGGCCGTATTTTTGGAAAGGATCGTGATCCCACGTTCCCGTTCGATGTCGTTGGAGTCCATGACACGCTCCTCGACCTCCTGATTTTCACGGAAAACGCCGCTTTGCTTTAACAGTTCGTCGACCAGGGTCGTTTTGCCGTGGTCTACATGGGCAATAATCGCAATATTACGAATGTCTTCACGTTTTATTTTCATATCGTTACATCCTTCTTTCTACTTATATAATGTAGCAACTTATATAGTCTACCATATTTTTTGGATTTTACAAGCATTTCTATCCATATTTATCGGAATATGTCGATCGAATTTTCTGGAAAAATTTCCTCATAGGTCATATCCTTTCAAAGAGGGGCATAAAGTATTAAAGATAAAAAATACCTATCAGAGGAAGGGAGAATTACATTTCATGTCAGATAAGATTATTGAAAACAACCAGGTTACGATTATGGGACAGGTGGCAAGTACATTTGAATTCAGCCACGAAGTATTCGGAGAAGGATTTTACACGATGGAAGTCCTTGTGAAGAGACTGAGCAATTCTGAGGACCGGATTCCGGTGATGATCTCCGAGCGTCTGATTGATGTGACGCAGGATTATGTGGGCGAATATATTATTGTCCAGGGACAGTTCAGATCCTATAATCGGCATGAAGAACAGAAAAACAGGCTGGTGCTGTCAGTTTTCGCAAGGGAAGTGTCCTTTGTGGAGAGCGATGAGGATATGGATGGCGTCAAGACAAACAGTATTTTTCTGGACGGGTATATCTGCAAATCACCGGTATACCGCAAAACGCCGCTTGGCAGGGAGATCGCGGATCTTCTGCTGGCTGTAAACCGGCCGTACGGGAAGTCGGATTACATTCCATGTATCTGCTGGGGACGAAACGCGAGATTTGCCTCTTCATTTGAAGTCGGCGCGCATGTACATATTCTCGGACGGGTACAGAGCCGGGAATATATAAAGAAATTATCAGACACGGAGACGGAAAAGAGAACAGCCTATGAAGTGTCGGTGAGCAAACTGGAGTGCCAGGAAGAATAAAAAGAAATCCTGTAAATGCTCGTGGAATTGATGTTTGACACATATTGGGAATAGTGATACACTTGCAGTAATAACGATTTAATGTTCTAAAGTGTGAAAAGGAAAGAAACGAGTTGGAGGTAATGATATGTCTATATTTACAGGATCAGGAGTAGCGATTGTAACGCCGTTTTTGCCGGATGGTTCCGTCAATTACGAGAAGCTCGATGAGCTGATTGAGTATCACATTGCCCATAAGACGGATGCGATTATTATCTGTGGTACGACCGGAGAGTCATCCACATTGACAGAAGAAGAGCACATGCAGTGCATTAAGTTTACGGTTGAACAGGCAAAGAAGCGAATCCCTGTTATTGCCGGAACAGGTTCTAACGCAACGTTTACGACGATTGAGATGTCAAGGGAAGCGGTAGATTACGGCGTGGATGGACTGCTGCTTGTAACACCTTATTATAATAAGGCGACACAGAAAGGGCTGATTGCTCACTATAAGGCAGTGGCGGCAGAGGCAAAGGCTCCGATCATCCTTTATAGTGTGGCGAGCAGGACAGGACTCAATATTACGCCGGAGACAGCGGCGGAGCTTGCAAAGGTGGAAAATATAGTAGCCATCAAGGAGGCTTCCGGCAATATATCCCAGATTGCGAAGATTATGCAGCTCACAGACGGAAAGCTGGATCTCTATTCAGGAAACGACGATCAGATCGTGCCGCTTCTTTCTCTTGGAGGAAAGGGTGTGATCTCCGTGCTTGCGAATATCGCACCGGAATATACCCATGATCTCTGCCAGAAGTTCTTTGACGGCGATCTGAAAGGAAGTCTTAAGATGCAGCTAGATGCACTGCCGTTGATCGACAAGCTCTTCTGCGAGGTTAATCCGATACCGGTCAAAACTGCTATGAATCTGCTTGGAAAAGAAGTTGGAGAATTAAAGATGCCGCTTTCCTCCATGGAGGAGGACCACAAGATGGCACTTGCCAAAGAGATGGAAAAATTTGGACTGAAACTTGCATAAGGAAATCAGAAAGAAGAGGGAGCCGTAAGGCGCCCTCTTTGGATATGGATACACTTCCCTAAAAGGTGGGAAGACTTTACGAAAAGGAGAAAAGTAATATGGTAAGAATTATCATGCATGGGTGCAATGGAAAAATGGGACAGGTGATTACAAGGATGGCAGCAGAAGACAAAGAGTGTGAGATCGTAGCGGGAATCGATACCTGTGAAGGGCGTTTAAACGGCTATCCGGTTTTTGACAGTCTGCAAGACTGTGATGTAGAGGCGGATGTAGTGATCGATTTTTCTAACGCGAAGGCGGTGGACGGTCTGCTTGAGAACTGTAAAAAGAGACGGCTTCCGGTCGTCCTTTGCACAACCGGACTTTCTAAGGAGCAGATTCAGAAGGTGGAGGATACAGCAAAAGAGACGGCAGTGCTCAAATCTGCGAATATGTCTCTTGGAATCAATCTGCTGATGCGGCTGCTGCAGGATGCGGCAAAGGTGCTGTCACCTGCAGGATACGATATTGAAATTGTGGAAAAGCATCATAATAAGAAAGTAGACGCTCCGAGCGGGACGGCTCTTGCTCTGGCAGACGCGATCAATGAGACACAGGATATGAAATATGCATACTGCTATGACAGAAGTCAGGAAAGAAAGCCAAGAGAGAAACAGGAGATCGGAATTTCCGCGGTACGGGGCGGAACGATTGTAGGAGAGCACGAAGTACTGTTTGCCGGCGAGGACGAAGTGATTGAGTTTAAGCATACAGCTTATTCCAAGGCAGTCTTTGCGAAAGGGGCGTTGGAAGCAGCGAAATTTTTGGCTGGGAAACCGGCGGGAAAATATGATATGAGCGATGTGATTTCATTTTAAAGAAAAAAACAGAAAAAAGTATAAAAATTCATTTTCTGCGGATAGTAAGTAGTGCAAATTCTATTTTGCAGGAGGGAAGAAACATGAAATCTTGGAAACGAGCCGCTCTGGTTCTGCTGAGTGTATTCATGCTTGGAAGTATGACCGCATGTGCGGGTGAAAACCGTGTCAATGACGCGACAAACGGTAGCGACACCAAGGATACAACGGATGATGACCGCAAGAACGGAAAAGACACCTTGGAAGACGGTGCCGACGATCTGGACGAAGACATGAAAGACGGTGCAAGAGACTTAAAAGATGATGTCGAAGACGGTGCAAGGGATATCAAAGATGACGTAGAAAATGCACTGGACGGGGACGGCAGAACAGATATGGGAAGATAGGAGAGCCTTCGGGCTCTCTTATTTATTATAATGTTCTACAGGGTGTTTTTGCTTGACGGCGGAGGGATTCTTGTGGTAAGGTAAAAAAATAAATTGACGTAGTAACGTAAAAAAGCAAGGAGGGCAAAGTGATGAAATTCCGGCCTTGTATCGACATTCATAATGGAAAAGTAAAGCAGATTGTAGGGGGAAGCCTGACAGATACAGGGGACTGGGCTCAGACGAATTTTGTGGCGGAACGTCCGGCACAGTGGTTTGCTTCCAGATACCGGGAGGACGGGCTTACAGGAGGGCATGTGATTTTACTGAATCCACCAGCCTCGCGTTACTTTGAAAAGACAAGGCATCAGGCCATGGAAGCGCTTTCCGCGTTTCCGGGAGGTCTGCAGATTGGTGGCGGGATCCGTCCGGAGAACGCGGAAGATTATTTAAGAGCAGGAGCAAGCCATGTGATTGTAACCTCCTATGTGTTTGCGGAAGGAGCGATCCGCTGGGAGAATCTGGCGAGGCTTAAGGAAACAGTCGGACGGGAAAAGCTCGTTTTGGATGTAAGCTGTAGAAAACGGGACGGCAGGTATCTGATTGTGACGGACCGATGGCAGACGTTTACAGATGCGGAGGTAACACATGAGCTTTTGGATCTTCTTGCTGAGTACTGTGCGGAATTTCTTGTCCACGGTGTGGATGTGGAGGGGAGCTGCCGTGGGATTGACAGGGAGCTTGTGAAGCTCCTTGCTTCATGGAAGAAGGGAGTGACGCATCCGGTGACGTATGCGGGTGGAATTTCTTCGGAAAAAGACATCCGGATTTTGGGAGAAGCTTCCGGAGGACGGATTGATTTTACCGTTGGGAGCGCGCTGGATCTTTTTGGCGGGACGCTCGGTTACGATGTGCTCCGTCAGAGATATGGTGCTGTGGTTTGTGAACACGATGGAAAGAGTTTGTGAACAGTTTAGAAACAGGTTGAACAAGCCCGTGGATAGTGTTAAAATGAAGAATGGATTAATTTTTTAGAAACGATAAGGAGCAGAAAACATGGGACTGATACAGAAAGTGTTTGGTACACACAGCCAGCATGAGTTAAAGAGAATCTACCCGATCGTAGATCATATTGAAGCTTTGGAACCTGAGATGCAGAAGCTTTCTGACGAAGAGTTAAGAGATAAAACAAGAGAATATAAAGAAAGATACGCAAAGGGAGAGACGCTTGATGATCTTTTGCCGGAGGCATTTGCGACCGTGAGAGAGGCGGCTGTTCGTTCCATTGGGATGAAACACTACCGTGTGCAGCTCATCGGTGGTATCGTACTTCATCAGGGGCGTATTGCCGAGATGAAGACCGGTGAAGGTAAGACCCTCGTGTCCACGCTGCCGGCATACTTAAACGCCCTCACAGGAGAAGGTGTACACATCGTCACAGTCAACGATTACCTGGCAAAGCGTGACGCTGAGTGGATGGGGAAAGTACATGAATTCCTGGGATTGAAAGTCGGAGTCGTACTCAACGACATGGACAATGACCAGAGAAGAGCAGCGTACGCCTGCGATGTTACCTATGTGACTAACAATGAACTCGGATTTGACTACTTAAGGGACAACATGGTCATCTATAAAGAGCAGCTCGTACAAAGAGGGCTCAAATATGCCATTATCGATGAGGTCGACTCCGTTCTGATTGACGAGGCGAGGACTCCGCTGATTATTTCCGGACAGAGCAGCAAGTCCACGAAGCTCTATGAAGCATGCGATATTTTGGCAAGACAGATGGAGCGAGGCGAGGCAAGCGGCGAGTTTTCCAAGATGAACGCTATTCTGGGTGAGGAAATCGAAGAGACCGGCGATTTCATTGTCAATGAGAAGGAAAAAGCGATCAACCTGACAGAGGACGGAGTCAAGAAAGTGGAGAATTTCTTCCACATTGAGAACCTGGCGGATCCGGAGAATCTGGAGATTCAGCACAATATTATTCTTGCTCTGCGGGCACACAATCTGATGTTCCGTGACAAGGATTATGTGGTAAAGGATAACGAGGTTCTTATTGTCGATGAGTTCACCGGACGTATCATGCCAGGTAGACGTTATTCTGACGGTCTGCATCAGGCGATCGAGGCAAAGGAGCATGTGAAGGTCAACCGGGAGAGTAAGACACTTGCTACTGTCACCTTCCAGAACTTCTTTAATAAATACGCAAAGAAGTGCGGTATGACTGGTACCGCACTTACAGAGGAAAAGGAATTCCGTGATATTTACGGAATGGACGTTGTGGAGATTCCAACGAATATGCCGGTGATCCGGAAGGATTTGGACGACGCCGTATATAAGACGAAGAAAGAGAAATTTGGTGCGGTCTGCGACGCCATCGAGGAGGCGCACGCAAAGGGACAGCCGGTTCTTGTCGGTACGATTACCATCGAGACCAGTGAGCTTTTGAGCAAGATGCTGAGAAAGAGAGGCATCAAGCACAATGTACTAAACGCGAAGTTCCATGAGCTGGAGGCTCAGATTGTTTCTGAGGCCGGACAACATGGAGCGGTGACGATCGCTACCAACATGGCGGGACGTGGTACCGATATTAAGCTGGACGATAAAGCGAGGGAGGCCGGAGGCCTGAAGATCATCGGCACCGAGCGGCATGAGTCCAGGCGGATCGACAATCAGCTCCGTGGACGTTCCGGACGTCAGGGAGATCCGGGAGAATCCCGTTTTTACCTGTCTTTGGAGGATGATCTGCTTCGCCTGTTCGGATCTGAGAAACTGATGTCCGTCTTCAATGCTCTGGGCGTTGCGGATGGGGAGCAGATTGAGCACAAGATGCTTTCCGGAGCCATCGAAAAGGCGCAGAAGAAGATCGAGTTCAACAACTACGGAATCCGGAAGAACCTTCTGGAGTACGACCAGGTAATGAACGAGCAAAGAGAGATCATCTACGAGGAGCGACGCCGGGTATTGGATGGAGAGAGTATGCGGGATTCCATCTACCATATGATTACGGAGTATGTGGAAGATCTGGTGGACAGATACGCTCCGGCAGATCAGTCCAGCGAGGAGTGGGATATTGCAGGCATGGATGTGGTGCTCCATGAGACGATCCCGATGATTCCGGCGGTGACACTGGATGACGTCAACAAAAAAGAGCAAAAAGAGCTTAAGCACCTCTTAAAAGAGCGTGCTGTGAAAGCATACGAGGCCAAAGAAGCCGAGTTTCCGGATGCAGAGCATGTCAGAGAAGTGGAGCGTGTCGTACTGCTTAGAGCGATCGATGGCAAGTGGATGGATCATATCGATGATATGGATCAGCTCCGTCAGGGAATCGGACTTCAGGCATATGGACAGAGAGATCCGCTTGTAGAGTACAAGATGCTTGGATATGATATGTTCGGTGAGATGACAAAGGCCATTGAAGCCGATACGATCCGTGTTCTCTTCCATATTAAGATGGAACAGAAAGTAGAAAGAGAACAGGTAGTAAAAGTGACAGGGACAAACAAGGACAATTCAGCAGTTCATGCACCGAAAGTTCGTACAGAGAAAAAGGTGTACCCGAACGACCCGTGTCCGTGTGGAAGCGGCCTGAAATATAAACAGTGCTGCGGTAAAAAGAAATCATAAAAGAGGTGAGAATAGTGGTCGAGCTTGAGCAGCTAAGACTGGAATTGCAGGCATATGAGGGACCTCTTCAGGAAGTAAGGGATTCACTTTGACCTGCCGGGAAAAGAGAAACGAGTAGAAGAACTGGAACGAAAGATGGAAGAGCCGGATTTCTGGGAAGATACGGAAGGTTCCCAGAAAGTGATGAAAGAGCTTAAGATGTTAAAAGATACGATTCAGACAGCCGAGGAGCTGAATCGTCAGTTTGAGGATACAGATACCCTTCTGGAGATGGCGGAAGAAGAGGAGGACGCAAGTCTTGCAGGGGAGATTCGGGAGGGGATCCGGCGGCTTGACGAGCACCTGGAGGAGGTGCGGATTAGTACCCTCCTAGGGGGAGAGTACGACAACTGCGACGCCATTGTGACTCTTCATGCAGGAGCTGGAGGAACAGAGGCATGTGACTGGAATCAGATGCTGTACCGGATGTACTCTCGGTTCGTGGAGCGTCATGGTTTCTCTATGGAGGTCCTGGATTATATTGACGGAGATATTGCGGGAATCAAAAACGTGACATTTGAGGTACACGGAGAGAATGCCTATGGATTTCTGAAATCAGAAAAAGGGATTCACAGACTGGTGCGGATCTCTCCGTTTAATTCGGCGGGCAAACGCCAGACGTCCTTTGCGTCGTGTGATGTCATCCCGGATATAGACAAGGATATTGACATCGAAATCAATGAGGATGAGTTGAAGATTGACACCTACCGTTCCAGTGGGGCAGGCGGCCAGCACATCAACAAGACGTCTTCCGCGGTTCGGATCACACATCTTCCGACCGGGATCGTTGTGCAGTGTCAGAATGAGCGTTCACAGCACCACAATAAGGATAAGGCAATGCAGATGCTCAAAGCAAAGCTGTATTTGATGATGGAGCAGGAGCAGGCGGAGAAGATGTCGGGTATTCGAGGCGAGGTTAAAGATATAGGCTTTGGAAACCAGATTCGTTCCTATGTCATGCACCCGTACAGTCTGGTGAAGGATCATAGAACAAATGAGGAAACCAGCAATGTAGGTGCGGTGATGGATGGCGAGATCGACCGTTTTATCAACGCTTACCTGAAACAGGAGAGTGCCAATGGATAAGACAAAATACTATGTTCTGAACAAAAAGGCAGTTCCGGAAGTGCTTCTGAAAGTTGTGGAGGTCAAGCATCTGCTTGCCACCCGTAAGGGAATGACTATAGGCGAGGCTGCGGAAGCTGCCGGAATCAGCAGAAGTTCTTTTTATAAATATAAAGATGACATTTTCCCTTTCCATGAAAATGAAAAGGGGCAGACAATCACCCTCGTCCTGCAGATGGAGGATATTCCGGGACTGCTGGCGGAGATTTTAAGCGAGGTGGCAGAGTATAAGGCAAATATTCTGACGATCCACCAGAGTATCCCGCTCAACGGTGTGGCGACATTGACTCTGAGTGTGGAGGTGCTCTCTACCACGGGAAATCTCTCGGAAATGGTCGCGAAGATTGAGGAGAAAGAAGGAGTGCATTATCTGAAAATAGTAGGGAGGGAATAAAAATGATACATGTTGCGGTACTTGGATATGGAACAGTCGGTTCCGGCGTATTGGAAGTCTTCCGAATGAATCAGGAGAAGATCGACCGGTGTGCGGGGGATCAGGTGCGGATCAAATATATTCTGGATCTCAGGGATTTTCCGGGGGATCCGGCACAGGAGCTGATTGTGCATGATTTTGAACAGATTATCAATGACGTAAGCATTGATATCGTAGTGGAGGTCATGGGAGGACTGGATCCGGCCTATACCTTTGTAAAACGAAGCCTGGAGGCAGGAAAAAACGTAGTGACGTCCAACAAGGCTCTTGTGGCGGCACACGGGTCGGAGCTTTTACAGACAGCGAAGGAGCATCATGTGAATTACCTGTTTGAGGCAAGCGTTGGCGGCGGAATTCCGATTATCCGTCCTTTAGTCTCCTCACTTACAGCGGATGAGATTGAAGAGATCACAGGTATCCTCAATGGAACGACAAACTATATGATGACGAAGATGTTTTATGAGGGAGCCGATTACGATGAAGTGTTAAGAGAAGCTCAGGCGAACGGATATGCAGAGCGTAATCCGGAAGCGGACGTGGAAGGAATGGATGCCTGCCGGAAGATTGCCATTTTATCTTCCATTGTATCTGGAAGACAGGTGGACTTTGAGGATATCTATACCGAAGGCATCACAAAGATTACAGCTCAGGATATGCGCTATGCCAAAGAGATGAATATGGTCATTAAGCTGCTTGCGACGATGAAGCAGGAAGACGGAACAATCGGTGCGATCGTGGCTCCGTTTTTACTTCACTCAGAGCATCCGCTTGCAAGCGTCCATGGTGTGTTCAATGCGATCTTCGTAAGGGGTAATGCCCTGGGAGACTCCATGTTCTATGGCAGCGGGGCAGGCAAGATGCCTACGGCAAGCGCTGTGACGGCGGATATTGTGGAGGCTGCACGGTATCAGGATCGGACGATTTGTGAATACTGGTCCGGGAATAAGATGGAACTCAAGAGTCGTATGGATGTGAAACGAAAGTTCTTTATCCGCATGGCTGGCAGGAAAGAAGCGTATGCAGACCGGATTCGGGAGGCGTTTGGAGAGGTTCAGTATCTGACGGCGGATGGATGTGAAGGGGAATTCGCATTTGTTACCGGAGAGATAAAAGAAGGCGAATATGAATCGGCTGCAGCGGAATTTGGCAATCTGATTCACATGATCCGTGTGGCATCATAAGATAGATAGAAGAGGATAGTTGAAAGCAGAAGGGAATGGGAGTAGATGAAGTATCTGATCATTCTTGGGGACGGTATGGCAGGAGAACCATTAGAGAGGCTTGGAGACAAGACGACGCTGGAGTGGGCAAAGACTCCGGAAATGGATCGGCTTGCGGCGAAAGGTGAGATCGGTCTGGCCTCCATGG
>OLQH01000334.1_pt1 | contig 54373 bp, 45 predicted proteins | sample 1672671 | NCBI WGS metagenome assembly OLQH01 (sample SAMEA3136712, study PRJEB25190) | human gut metagenome
GCGGCCGGAAAAATTTCTGAATGCCTCCCCATAGTTGCAGCATTTAGAATTATTTTTTTAAAGTTCCAGGATACGTCTGCTCCCCAAATAGGTTGCAATAAAGTATACCCCATAAACCGATAAAATTACCAGCGCCCCAAACCCAATGACCGAAACCATTACCGTTAGCTGCAACCCTTCAAAATACCGGAAGATGGCTAATACAGTCACTGCAGAATGGAGGACTGCAAGGACCAGCGGAAGCCCGAAATATACTCTGAGCTGCTTCCTTAACGACCGTCTCATGTCCCTTTTAGATACGCCCAGCTTCTTAAGAATCCCGTACCGTTCCGTATTATCGGAAGACTGGGATAACTGGCGGAGTGCCAAAACCGCACCGGAGGTAATCAAAAATGTAATACCCAGATAAATACCCAGATATGTCACAAGAAGATTGTCAGAGCTCAATGACACCAGCACTTCCTCCCGGGGCCACATTACATACCCGTTCAGGCCGGCGTCCACCCAGCGGTCATGCAGCTTAAGATTCAGGTCATCCCCTTCCCGGGTAAAATTAAAGTTCAAAAACCATCTCTGAGGGGTAAGGCTCTCAGCCAATGACTGGGGGACAATCAGTGTTCCCTGCTCGGCTAATATGTTAGTGTTCTCCCAGCCGTAATGAAATATTCCGTCCTCGGCCAGTGTCAGGGTACTGTCCCCAAGCTTCAACGGCTGGGGTTCCTGTTGAAAGGCTTTTAGGACCTCTTCCATGGCCGGAAAAGCATAGCTTACAGCATATTCCCCTTCTGCCAGCTGAACCGGGGGCTGGTTCTGCAGAGCAAGCAAACGGTTATAGTCTTCTAATCCCAGGACGGTAAGGGGAATCTTATCTGATTCACCGCCTTCTTTTCCTGTCAGGAATCCTGCTGTAGCTTCGGATGACTTATAAGTCCAGAAGTCTGCATACTCGTCCGAAAACTCATCTATGTGGAATCCCGACTGGCTCAAGTATCCCAGAGGATCGTCCCCAGCCTCTTTATTCCCTGCCATTGGAGCATAAAAAATAGTTCCGTCATAGGGCACTGCATTTTCTATCCCATTCATGACAAACTTCCCCAGTCCCGGCCCTAATATTGTCAGGGAAAATGACAGGAACAGAAGAACAGCTGTCATTGCCAGAGAGCTCCCTTCCGTTTTAAGCCTGGAGGAAAACTGGCTTGTTGTGAATATACGAATGCCGCGGTAGTAACGCCGCTTATTTTTCTTCATTAAGCCTGTAGATATTGTGAGTGCCGCCCTAAAGAAGCATACCGTGCCGACAATTAACAGCAGTCCGCCCAGAGCCAAAGCTTTAAAGGTATCCTTTTCGGACATTACAAGCACAATTCCATATCCCCCCAGAATAAATAAGACAGAGATAATACCCAGCAATACGGAAAAGCCGCTTTTTCCCTCACCTACTGTCTCATTCCTCTTTCCTGCATGGAGCATTTCCAGAAGAGTCATTTTCTTAAGTTCCCTCACATTGAACAGATGGACAAAGAAAAATAGAACTCCAAAGAAAAGAATGCTTAATATAATTGCCTTCCCAGAGATTATAAAATGGTAATTCGCCAGGCTGATTCCGATCAGACGGGCAGTTGCCAGAGAAAGAAGCTGGGCAGCAAATATTCCCAGGGCTATCCCCGAAAGCAGTGAAAGCACTCCTATCTGCAGGGTTTCCCTCATAAGAAGCCGGTTCAGATCTCTCCGTTCCAGTCCAAGCACTGCATATGTTCCCATCTCCCTCTTTCTGCGTCTCAGCAAGAATCGGTTGGCATAAACCACCAGCGCTCCCATAATAATACATACCAGCACTGAAAATACGGTCAGTACGGTGGAGGAAAATGCAAGATAGCTTAAGGGATCTTCAAGCCCTAGAGAGGCAAACTGCGTACTGATAGAATTAAAACTGTAAAACAGACAGACAGAGAGCATCAGTGTAAAAAAATAGATAAAGTAATCCTTCGCAGATTTTTTTACATTCTTAGAAGACAGCTTCCGGAAGAATCCATGTAAGGAGGATTGGTTTTTACACCTCTTTCTATTAGAAAGCATAATTGTTATCACCTCCTAAGAAAGAAATTACCTGCATAATTTCATCAAAAAATTTCTTCCTGCTTTTCTCACCCCGCACCAGTTCATTAAATATCTGTCCATCTTTAATGAATAGTATGCGCTTACAGTGGCTCGCAGTAAAAGCATCGTGAGTCACCATCAGTATGGTAGCTTTTTTTCTGTCATTTAATATGCTCAGACTCTCCATAAGCATTCCCGCTGACTTTGAGTCAAGAGCTCCCGTAGGTTCGTCTGCAAGAATCAGGGAAGGTTTGGTCACAATGGCCCGGGCACAGGCAACGCGCTGCTGCTGGCCCCCAGACATCTCATATGGATATTTATCCAGGATGGCTTTAATCTCCAGGTCATCGGCCACCTGTTCGATCAGCCGTGATATTTGGCCGGGTTTCACACCATTGATTGCCAGGGCCAGGGCGATATTGTCTCTCCCTGTTAAAGTATCCAGAAGATTAAAGTCCTGGAAGATAAATCCCAGCTGTTCCCTCCTGAAACGCGCCAGCTTATTATCACTTAACGTTGTGACATCCTGCCCCTGAATCAGGATCTGTCCCGCAGTGGCCTTGTCAATGGTCGAAATACAGTTTAAAAGAGTTGTCTTTCCGCTTCCGGAAGCCCCCATAATCCCAATGTATTCTCCCTGTTCCACTTCAAAGCTTATATTGTTGACGGCTTTCGTAACTGCGCCTTTTGTTTTATAAAATTTCTGCAGATTCTCTACTTTTAACACAGGATTCATTTCATACACCTCCATCATTTGATAGGTCCAGTGTAGCATGGAGATCAATATGCTGCCACGTCCTTACCTAACAGCAGCATTACAATTTTGAAATGTTACACCAATCCTGTTTCTTTCTCTGAAGCTAATGTCAGCTTAAGCTCAAAGATAGAGCCCTCCTCTTCACGGGAAGATACAGACAGATCAGTCCCCAGCTTTCTGCACAGTGTATCACACAGATAAAGCCCCATACCCGTAGACTTTCCATATTTTCTTCCGTTTACGCCCGAAAATCCCTTTCTGAAGATCCTGCCCAAATCCTCTGCCGGAATTCCGATCCCATTATCTTCTATAGATAAGGTCACTGTTCTTCCTGTCTGTACAGCAGAAAATGCAATCTCCGAACTGCGCTCCGCAGATCGGTACTTTACCCCATTGGAAATAATCTGCCCAAGCACAAAGTCCATCCATTTGGGGTCTGTGAGCACCTCATAGTCCAAATCCCCAAACTTCGGCGCTACCTGCTGTGCAATCATATACTTAGCATTGTGCTTAACCGCCTCTACCACAAGGGTCCTGAGAGAGACCCTGCGGATCTGATAGTCATCCTGCAGACTGCCGCTTTTGCTGTAATAAAGCATCTGGTTTACAAAGCCTTCCACCTTATCCATCTCCTCCGAGAGACTTCTTGTTACCTCGTTCCTGTTATTCTCCATTATCAGTCTGGAGACTGCTATTGGGGTCTTCACCTCATGTACCCACGTCTCCACATAATCCATGTACTCCTGCAAATCCCTTTGATAAGCCGCAATCCGGTCATTCAAATATTTTTCATCCTTCTGCAGAATGCAGTACAGGATTGCCCCTTCCAGAAAGTGAGGCTCGGTCAGGAATTCTGACAGATAGGAGATTTCCTCCAGATTATCTGATGCCTCAAGAAGTTTGTCGTAAAACTCCTTTCTGGCAAGAAAGCCCTGAAGCAGAATCAGAAAAAAGCCTGCGGCGTAGAATCCCTCCACAACACAGGCTACAGCAAAGGGGGTGCCAATCAGCCAGAGAATGCCGCCCCCCGCAGCAAATACAAAAACAAAGATAAGGACAGAAAGCCATCTGTCCCTGCAATAGCGAAAAAAGCTCATACCAGATACCCCTGTCCCCGTTTTGTCAAAAGATAGTCCGGAAGTCCAAGATCCCCAATCTTTTTCCTCAGGCGGTTTATATTGACGGTCAGTGTACTGTCCTCCACGAACTCCTCCATCTCCCACAACTCCTGGATTAGCTCTTCTCTGGGCACAATGGTCCCTTTGTGATCCATCAGCAGTTTCAAAATGCCAAGTTCATTTTTCGTTAGCTCCACACTTTTTTCTCCGCTGGAAGCCCTACTTTTGCCTATGTCCAGAGTCAGCCCTTTGTGAACCAGTATCCGGCTGTTTTTCCGCCCATGGACACGCTGCAGCACTGCGGCAATATGGGCCAGCAGGATGTGGATATTGTAAGGCTTTGTGATATAGTCGTCCGCCCCTACATTCAGGCTCATCAGCTCATCCATATCACTGTTTGAGCTGGTGACTACAATCACCGGAAGATCTGACACCTCTCTGAGACTGCGGCAGATATAAAACCCATCATATACTGGAAGGCTCAGATCCAGCAAAACCAGATCCGGAGCCGCTTTTATAATATCTTCTGTCACATGTTCAAAGCGATCCGCACATATACAATCATAACCATTTTTCACTAATATACTCCGCAATTCCTCTCGCAGCCGGATATCGTCCTCTACAACATATATTCGATCCATTTATCCTCCTACAGAAATAAAGTTCTGCCATCAGTATACCATTATACGGCTGATTGTAAAAGAGGTTCTCCAGCACAGACGCTTTTAATCCCCTGGCTATGTCCTGGGCAGTGAGGGCAGCACCGCTTTCTTTGCTATCACGCACATCCCATACCCTGACAGCAGAACATCCTCATCTCCCTGAAAAATGGTAACTTCCTTAAATGTCCCATCCTCCATAAACAATTCTTTCAGCGCCCCCCGCAGCGGCTCTTTCCCGGCTATCACCACTTTCATATCCTCTGTCACTGTCAGTGCCCTGCTTGTTTTCACAGCCTGGATGTCTGCTGCCATTACTGCTCCCAGCAGGAAGCTGGCGCAGGACGTCTGGCTGGCTGTGACAAATTGGCCGACGATCCGTGTCAGGAAAGCAGCCCTTGACAGGCCTGTCTCCCAGGTCTGCCTTGCCCCTGCAAGAAGCATCTCCCGGTTGTAGTCTCCCGTGACAAATTCCCGTTTCACAGCATCCGCAAGGATGCTGTCCCTGGTCAGCAGAGCCAGCAGTTCCCCTGCCAGTGAGGTCAGGCAGCCGGTCATCTTAAGATTTCTATCTACAGTGACAAACTTTGTATGGGATCCAGGCAGTACGTACAGGGTTTCCCCCTGGGGGCAGAGTTCCATTAAGGCTGCTGTCTCTGTCTCCTCCCCCCTCATGATGTCCATTTTTTCCAGGTTATCCAGACTGACTTCCCCAGTAAAATTTTTCATTCCGGGAATAAAGAAGATGGGTAATGGGCAGATATCTTGAATCAATATTTTTTTTACCCCCTGAGCAAAATCCTCCAAACCGGCAGGCGCAGTCAGATGGGGCACTTCCCAAAGCCCCACATTCGATGTGAGCATTCCGCAGGCGCAGACAGCCCACACCTCTTCATAAGTAACACCGCTGCGCTCCAGGATTTCTTCCAGCATGGATTTTACTGCCTTTTTCAGTCTGGCATTGTTTCCGTCCCTGGCAGTGTCTTTTACACCCACCTCCGACTTCACGGCAGAGAGAAATTCTTTATTTTCCTTCCACAGCGCCACCCTGGTATTGGTGGTGCCGCCGTCTATGGTAATCAGATATTTTTTCATCGCCACGTCCCGCCCCCCATTACCATTCCGCTATAGAGCCGTCTTCGTGCCTCCACACCGGATTCTTCCACTCATGGGGATTTTTATTCTCCTCTGCCATCAATTCTTTGTTTATTTCCATGCCCAGTCCAGGTCCCTGGGGGAACTTGGCATACCCCTTTTCAAAAGCATAGACCTGGGGATTTTTAATGAAGTCCAAAACTCCATGCCCCTGATTGTAGTGGATCCCCATGCTCTGTTCCTGGATAAATGCGTTGTAACTGACTGCATCTACCTGTAGACAGGCGCTGAGGGCAACTGGTCCCAGTGGGCAGTGCGGGGCCAGGGCCACATCATAGGCCTCCGCCATGGCTGCAATCTTCTTCACTTCCGTTATCCCCCCGGCATGGGACAGATCAGGCTGGATGATATCCACACCCCCCGCATTTAACAGACGCCTGAAATCGTATTTTGTAAACAGGCGCTCCCCTGTGGCTATCGGGATATTGGCAATGCGGGCAATCTCTTTAAACTCCTCCATGTTCTCACAGAGCACCGGCTCTTCGATAAACATGGGGGCGAACTCTTCCAGTTTCTTTGCCAGAATTTTGGCCATGGGTTTATGGACGCGGCCATGGAAATCAATGGCAATGCCAAAGTATTTTCCGCATGCCTCCCGGATGGAAGCTACCCGTTCCAGCACCGCATCGATCTTGTCATAGCTGTCCACGATCTGCAGTTCCTCTGTAGCGTTCATCTTTACCGCAGTGAAGCCAGCGTCCATGCGCTCTTTCGCCGCTGCCGCCACATCACTGGGCCGATCCCCCCCAACCCAGGAATACATGCGCATCTTTTCCCTGCACTTCCCTCCCAGCAGCTCGTAAACCGGTGCATTAAACTTCTTTCCCTTGATATCCCAGAGTGCCTGGTCAATACCTGCCATGGCACTCATCATCACAGGGCCGCCCCGATAGAATCCGGCCCTGTACAGCTTTGTCCAGATATCTTCGATATTACCCGGATCTTCACCCAGAAGATACGGCTTCATCTCCTCCACACACGCCTTGACTGTGGCTGCCCTGCCCTCAATGACGGGTTCCCCCCAGCCGGTATATCCGTCGTCTGTCTCTATTTCTACAAATCCCCATCTGGGACGTACCAGATAGGTGTGGATTTCTTTTATTTTCATGCTGTACTTCCTCCCTTGTGCATGTTTGGAAATCTAATCTTCTGCAAAATAGGCTCTGGGATTCTCCCTCATAAGCTGATGAATTTCACGATCCCCGAATCCCCGCTCCCTTAGCATTGGCAGGACGTATCGGTGAATATAACGGCTGTTGTATTTGGCGTCATCCGGATCCTGACGCCGCTTTGTCTCCCACTCAAAAGTTCCCAGATCCACAAAGCTTACATAATCGTGGGAAATCATGAGCTGTCCAATCCAGCCCCGGTCACACAGCTCTGCCAGGGTATTTACCCGTTCCTCCAGCGGATTCTTGGCGTCATCTCCGAAACGGTCAAGCCCAATCCAGCATCCCATTCGCAGCAGTTCTTCCAGATAAGAGAGGTCGTTGGTATCCCCGCAGTGTCCGATGAGCACCTTTCTGGGATTCAGCCCCTCTTTCTCAAAAATCTGCATCTGGCTGATTCCGCTTCGATTCTGATACCAGCTGTGGGTCGCTATGGGCAGACCGCTGAGTTTCGACGCCTTTGCATGGGCTCTCAGCAGGATTCGGTTCAGGTCGGTTACCCCCGGAGTATCAGTACCGCACTTAATCAATCCCGGCTTAATAGCTGTATCCTGTATTCCCTCTTCTATATCTTTCATCAGCCATTTTACAAAGTTGTCCTCTGAGCGCAGGAACATCCACTGGTTTTCTGAATAGAAAAATCCAGTACTGGCTATGATCTGCATCCCGGTTTTCTCTGCCACATCCCTGATTGCATGGATGTCCCGCCCCAGGCACACCGGGGTCTGTTCCACCAGGGTCTCCACTCCGATTTCCCTGGTACGCTTTACATCTTCGGATGCCCATTCTATGAAGGAATCGTAGTCAAACCAATCTTTAAAGGACATACGCATGGACCAATTGGCCTGCAGGATATGCTCGTGCATCAGTGTTGTCCCCAACTCATCCACCGACAGCAGACCGCCCACCGTATGAATCATCTTTGGCATTTTAGCCTCCCCCTTTCCCTTCCTCTGCTCATTCTAAATTACACCGTTTGCATTTTCCACATAGCGCCGTGCCAAAGCTGTTATTTTTGTAAACTCACCTGCCTCCACAAGTTCCCTTCTGGTCAGCATGCCTCCCACCCCGGCGCCCACTGCGCCGGCTTTGATGAACTCCCGGATATTATCCGGGGAGACGCCCCCAACTGCCATGAAATCAATGTGCTTGAGGGGTGCTTTCAATGCCTTAAGATAGGCAGCCCCCAGGTTGGCGATTGGAAACAGCTTAATCATGTCCGCACCCGCCCGGTGTGCACCTACAGCTTCGGTAGGGGTCATGGCTCCCGGCAGGGAGACCAGTCCGGCCTCCCGGGTATGTCGGATGACCTCCGGGTTAGCGTCCGGTGATATGATATAACCGGCGCCGGCCTTTTTTGCCAAATCTACCTGCTCCACCGTCATCACCGTTCCCGCTCCCGGCAGCACTCTGCCGCCGAAGTTTTCCCAAATCGCCTGGATCGCTTCCACGGTTTCCCCCCAGGTATCAGGCCCTGACTGATCAAAAGTTACCTCTATCATATTGATGCCGCCTGCATACAGAGCTTCTGCCAGCTGTATGCACTGCTTAGGATGAAATCCCCGAACGATGGCAATTACTTTCTTCTCCCTGATGTTTCTGATTATTTCTTCTCTGGTCATTTTATACCATCCACCTCTTTCCCTGCGGACTTATCCATTTGCAGAATGCTCTCCAGGCGCAGCAGCGTCTCCAGCATTGCCCGCCCTGTATGATACATCCCTTTCCATGGATTTCCCAGCTGGGTCTCTATGGGGGAGCCGTCGAATCTCACCAGCTGCCTCCACTCCCCAGCCTCATGGTTAATCATATAAGCGGTGTCAAACTCCCAGGTCTTTACAAATGCCTGGGCATAACGGGTATCACCCTCCTGCTGATAGGCATCCAAAAAACCCACCAGCACTTCGCAGTTCTGCCACCACTCCTTGTCCTTTACCAGGGCCTGGCCTTCGTGGGGTCCGTCCCTGTAGACGCCGCCCCGTTCATAGTCAAAGCCGTATCGTAAGGCATGTTCCACCAGGTTATGTGTGATAGGGAGGAAGTGGTCTGTCTCATATCCAAGAATCTTCGCCGCATAATTCAAAAGCCAGGCCAGTTCCACGTTATGGCCGTAGGAGGTGGTGTCTGTAGGTGTCTCCACCACTTCCCCCGTCTCCCGCTCCGCATTCCAGGTCCTCCGTATATTAATCGCCGGTTTCCGGTTAAAATGAATGTCGAACTGATTATAGCCGCAGCCAATCTCGGTATTTACCATCTTAGTCAGTATTACATCGATGACCTCTTCCAGCTTTCTCCTGTGGATTTCCTGTCCCGAACATTCGTAAAGGGTGGTAAAAGCCTCCATAGTGTGCATATGAATATCCAGGGACTTCAAATCTCCTGCTGCAAATCCTGGCGCCGACAGGGAAAAATCCTGTTCCAGATTCTCGTAGTATCCGCCGTTAGCCGTATCCGTACAGAACTTCTGCAGCAAGTCAAAGGTGCGGCAGGCATAGTCAAGTCCTACAGAGTCTTGGCTGGCCAGGGTGTACTCCGACAGTGCATAGATGGCAAAGGTCTGTCCATATACCACCTTCCCCTTATCCAAAACCTCTCCCCTGCAGTCAGTCTTCCAGAACCAACCGCCGAACTCTGCATCCCAGAAATGCCGGATGAAGAATTGGACCCCCTGTCTGGCCTTCTCCAGATACTCCTCTTTTTTATATTTTCTGGCATATGCGGAGTAGGCCCAGATCATCCTGGTCTGCGTCACAATGTATTTGTCCGCGTCCTCATTGACTTTACCCTGGCTGTCACAGCATACCAGGTATCCTCCGTACCTGGTATCAACGCCCCGTTCCTCCCAGAACGGAAGCAGTTCTTGATCCACATGTTCTTTTATCTGGCGGTATACCTCCATCAGAATCTCTCTCATGCCTATCCCTTCCTCCCTCACTGCCCTGTATGGGTACAGCGCTCAAATTCTTCATAGATTTTTTGATTCAGCTTTTTGACAGTCTCTTCCTCCACTTTTACCAGGTCCCGGTCATAGGTCAGAAGTCCGTTCACCTCTTCCTCCACATCACTTACCTGTGTGTAGACCGTGCCGCACAAGCCTTTGCTTATTCCCTTTATGATGTCAGTCTCAAGCAATTCTCTGTAACCTTTGGTCAGTTCCTGTTTTGTCTGGTAAATCCGGTAACCGTAGACTTCACTGCAGAAGCTGTGACCTTCTATCCGCTGAGAGTATCCCCCGTATTCCGTGAGCGCCACCACCCGGTCTTTCTTGGGTTTTACCTTCAGCCTTCTCCAGTAATTGTGGATACTGTACATGTCTCCGCCGCCCTGGTCAAACCAGCCGCTTGCCTCGTCGATCAGCCGCAGGGCATCCAGCTTCCTGACCCTGGCAGCTGCCTCTGCCGCATCAAACTGTCCCCATCCCTCGTTGAAGGGTACCCAGGCAGCGATGCTGGGCACATTGTACAGATGAGCAATGGTGGCCTTCAGTTCTCTGTAATACTGCGCTCTCCCGGCTTTCTCCCTGCGGGCAAATGCCCTGTATTTATTGTCCTTTACCAGGCGTCCGAAAGGCATCCAGAAATTAGGCATAAAGCAGATAAACTTCATATGATAATCACTGCCGCCGTTTACCATATCCTGCCACACCAGCATCCCAATCTGGTCACAGTGGTAATACCACCGGGCAGGTTCTACCTTAATATGCTTGCGGATCATGTTAAAACCCAGCTCTTTCATTTTCACAATGTCATAGCGGAGAGCCTGGTCTGTGGGCGCAGTATACAGACCGTCCGGCCAGTATCCCTGATCCAGCAGCCCGTTGTGGAAATAGGGTTTGTTATTCAGCATAAAACGCAGAATCCCCTTTTCATCCCTTCCTACAGAGAACTTGCGCATGGCAAAATAAGTGCGGACGCAGTCCTCTCCCATAGTGATTTCCATATGGTATAAATGAGGGGTTTCCGGGGACCAGCTTTTAAAGTCTTTTATTTTTATATCTTTTTTCTTATCTGCAGCCATACAGGCCGAGACGGCCTCACAGTCACCGTCAAGGATTCTTATCCTCACGTCCCTTCCCCTGCGTCCCGTACTGAACACTTTTATGCCAATGGATCCATTGTCATAATCCGGATCCAGCTTCACCCGTTCGATATAGCATTCTGGTACACTTTCCATCCAGACAGTCTGCCAGATTCCACTCTGGGCAGTGTACCACATACCTCCCCGCCCCAGCTTCTGTTTCCCCCTTGAGAGATAGGAGGTATCCGAGTAATCTCTCACCGTCAGGGTCAGTTCGTTGGCCCCCTTTGCCAGATATTCTGTGATATCGAAGCAGAATGGGAGATAGCCCCCCTCATGGCTGCCAACAGGGCTGCCATTTAAAAACACTTCACAGATCTGGTCCACTGCCCCAAAGTGGAGCAAAACGCGTTTTCGGAGAAATCCCTCCGGCAATGTAAATTGCGTTTTATAATGAAGGTATTCATCCGGCCTGGTCTGTCTGTGCACGCCTGAAAGAAATGCCTCCGGAGAGAAGGGGACCAGAATCTTCCCGTCGTACTTCACAGGTGCTTTTTTCTCAAAATTTATAGCATACTCCCAGTAGCCATTCAGGTTCAGATAACTGTCTCTGACCATCTGGGGACGGGGGTATTCCTGCAAAGGCTTATCTGTGTCCAGGTTTTTTCCCCACCTGGTAAATAGCTGATGGTTCATCCATTCTCCTCCTGTTCCCCTGGGGATATCTTATTCTATGTTCCTATGGTTTGCTTCCATATCATCGTAAGTCAAACCCATCTCGTCTTTTATCAGGATTGCAGCAATGTCCATAAGCAGATACAAGTGCTGTTCATAGAGATTACCCATGGGCTGTATGGTGGGAACCACATCATGCTGCCTGGGTGCATCCGGATCCTCCCTGTCTTTCCCCATATAGACGGCAGCCGGGATAAAAAGTACAAAGTCTGCAAAATTTTTCACATTGCCCCCTTCGGGAAGGCCCGTAATAATTGCCACTTTAGCGCCTGTCTTGGAAGCCCTCTCCTCAATACGCCTGTGGATCCCCACATCACCGAACCCGTCAGAGATGATCAGAAGATCCCCCTCATGCATTCCTATGGTGGTGTCATCCATGAGCCAGTACGTGGGTTTTCCCAGATGGGCCAGCCGCATGGCGAATCCCCGCAGGGAAATCCCCTCCCGACCAGCTCCGTGGACAAATATCTTGTTGGATTTTACAATTAAATCCACAAATCCTTTCAGCTGTTCCATATCCAGTTTTTCAAATACGGCTTCATGTTCCTGGATAATCGCCTGGTAATACTTCTTATATGTATCGATATAGCTCACATAAACCTCCTGCCCTTCTGGTCTTCCTGCTATTCTAATGGGGAAAGGACACTTTCATCCTTGGTGATAATGATTTTTATAGCCTTCTTACTCCTGGCCAGGTCAAATCCTTTCCGCCAGTCTTCCAGCCTGATATGATGGGAAATCATGCCCTTTACGTCTACTTTCCCCAGTTCTAACAGCCGCATTACATTCTTCCAGGAATTATAATCATAGCCAAAATGTCCGATCAGTGACACTCCTCTGTCTGTAAAGGGATCAAGGGTCTGCTCATATGGCCGTTTATCATAACCGATGCGCACAATTCTGCCTCCGGTGCGCACGATCTGCACTGCCTGCTTCATAACCGCATTTGCCCCAGCCGCATCAATACAAACCGCTGCCATATCCCCTTTGGTAATCCTTTTTATCTCTTCATATACATCCTGCTTATCTGATTTAATGATGTGGTTAGCCCCGTACTTCTCAGCGATCTTAAACCGCTCCTCATCTGCCTCCAGACCAACGGCAATGATGTTGGCACATCCGGCAAGCCTGGCAATTTGGATGGCAAACAACCCTAAAGGACCTGCGCCGTACACGATAATATCCTCGCCGGGCAAAATCCGTCCCTCCTGAATCACTGCTTTATACGCATTGCATATGGGATCCAGGATTGCCGCCTCGTCAAAACTTACATTTTCCGGAATGGCAAAGAGTGTGTTGGGATTCCGCGCAAGCAGCTCCCCGTCGATTCTCACATAGTCTGTAAACCCGCCGTCCATGCCATAGCCCAGCCCTTTGCGGTCGGGACAGCTTAAAAACTGTCCGTTGCTGCATGCATAACATTTCCCGCACACATAGCCGGTGTTATCTGAAACTACCCGATCCCCCACTTTCCAGTCCTTTACATTCTTACCAGCTTTGGCAACTACCCCTGAAAATTCATGCCCTAAGACAACAGGACAATTCAGATGATTGGGATGGTCACCATTATCGTAAGCGATATCCGAGCCGCAGATTCCGGCAGCTTTTACTTCAATAAGTATGTCATCATCACCTATTTCCGGGACTGGAACTTCCCGAAGTTCCGTCTCCCTTGGTCCTGTTCCATATTTCACTAGTGCTAGCATCCAACCTTCCTCCTTACTCTTATGTTCATTGCAGTCTCTTCTGATTTACGCAGCCTCTTCCTGTTTCCAGGTATGCTTTTTGCCTTTCCGGATCTTCAGCACATCCGACTGAACACCAATGGAAATCAGTACCAGGATTCCCATGATGATATTCTGCCACCAAGAATTCAGGTTTCCTGCAAAGTTAAATATCGTATTGATGGTAGCAATTACCAGAATTCCAAAAAATGTCCCGCTGAATTTCCCCTCTCCCCCTGAGAGCTTGATTCCGCCCAGAGCACACATGGCAATTGCCGTGGTCTCCCATGTATCACCCGCAGTAGGCTGTGCGGTATAGAGTCTGTTAGCCAGCAGCATACCTGCCAATGCGGCGAAAAATCCACACATTACATAGCAGAGAATCTTAATTTTATCTACCTTAAGCCCCATCATCTTGGCCGCCTCTTCATTGCCGCCCACGGCATAGATGCCCATGCCAAACTTTGTATTATGGGACAGGTGCATACAGATCAAAGTTGCAATCACCAGGAAATACACCAGAATATTAATCCCTAAAATTTTGGTGTTCCCCAAAGCGATCAGCGCATCATTGCTGACAGACACCGGTTTTTTGTTTGTCATCAGCAGTACAATACCCCGGACCCCCAGCATAGTAGCAAGGGTTGCCACCCAGGAGGATATCCTCATCTTCGCTACCATAAACCCATTTAAGAATCCGCAGAATATACCTGCCAAAAGCCCCAGAGCAATACCCAGGATAGGATTCTGAGCCCCAAACATTGCCATAATCACACCACCAAGGGCCATAACTGCGCCTACAGACAGATCGATCTGGGCAATCAGAATGACAAACGTCATCCCCAATGCCAGGAATCCGCCGTCGCTGGCCGCTTTCCGGAACAGATTGGCTATGGAATCAAAAGATGCAAAGCTCCTGCTGGAAAAAGCAATACTTGAAAATACAAAGAGAATCAAAAATGCTGCGATGGAGCTCTTTGAACTGAACCATTGATATATACTTTTTGCTTTATTCATTTCAACCCCTCCTTAAGCAGCCTTATCGCGCTGAATATATACGGCAAAGATAATAATGAAGGCCTTCAATACCTGTGCATATTCATACGTGATATTATTCATGTTAACAGTAATGGTAATCAGCAGCATGATCAGCGCACCGATCACTGTTCCAAAGATCTTGGCTCGTCCCCCAGACATACATGTCCCGCCCACCGCAACAGCCGCAATGGCATCCAGTTCAGAGAGAAGTCCCAGGGAGTTTCCGTCAGCAGCACCGATCTTAGCTGTGGCGAAGATACCGGCAATCGCTGCCAGAACAGCACTGGAGATATAAACAATCATCAGTGTCCTTGTAGAATTAATGCCTGCCAGCTGCGCTGAACTTGGGTTATCTCCTACTGCCTGAATATGCCGGCCGAGAATGGTCTTCTCCAGTACGAACCATACGATTGCCACTGCCAGTACAATGGGAATAATCTGGATCGGAATTCCCCCCAGGCTGGCACTTCCCAGCATCTTAAAGGAATCTGCATTATCACCTGAAATATAGATAATCTTGGCATCATTTAATATCTGGGCAACGCCCCTGACGCCAATCATCAGTGCCAGTGTCACTACCATTGCCTGGACACGTAGCTTTCCTACCATAAAGCCGGCAATCGCACCTGAGAGGGCGCCCACGAAGATTGCTGCTATACAGGCTGCCAGCACCCCATAGGGAAGCAGCTTGACTGTTACTATACCTGCCAGGGCCATCACTGCACCTACGGAAATATCAATTCCTCCTGTAGAAATGACCATGGTCATGCCCATTCCTGTGAGAATAATGGTACAGGACTGGATAATAATGTTACGGACTGTTCCCATGCTGAAAAAGTTGGGTGTAATCACTGCATTTATTACAAGGAAAACCAACAGGAGAATGACAGCACTGTATTTTTTCAAAGTTGCAACTGTATCTGCTTTGGTTCTGACTGTATTACTCATTTGCTGCACCTCCAATGTTCTCTAATTCCCCGCCGCCGCTGGCGATAATCTCCATCACCTTATCCTGATGGATATCATCCCCTATGAGCTCACCCAGCTTGCGCCCTTCACGCATAACTACTACCCGGTCACAGTTACGCTCCAGCTCAGCAATCTCAGAGGAAATCATAAGAATGCTGATTCCCTGTGAGGCAAGCTCCAGAATCAATGCTTCTATCTCTGCTTTTGCGCCCACATCAATGCCTCGGGTGGGTTCATCCATAATCACCAGCTTAGGATTCATGCAGAGCCATCTTGCCAGGAGTACCTTCTGCTGATTGCCCCCGCTTAAATTCCTGATGGGCTGGTTCTGTGTAGGCGTCTTGATTGCCAGGCGCTTGATATACTCGTCTACGATTTGTCTCTGCTTAGCGGCAGATACAATGCCCATCTTGCTGATCTGAGGAAGAAGGGCAATGGTCATATTCTCACGCACGGACAGATGGGGGATAATTCCTTCCACCTTCCTGTCCTCTGTGCAGAATCCCATCCCAAGTCCTATGGCGTCTTTGGGATTTTTAAATTTCTGCTCCTGGCCCATCCAGAAGATTTCTCCTTCATCCGGCTGCGTCGCCCCAAATAACACTTTTCCGAGTTCCGTGCGCCCGGAGCCAAGCAGTCCGGCCAGTCCTAAGACTTCTCCCTTTTTAATGGTAATCCCAAGCCCGTTCAGTCGGGTTCCCTGACGGATGTCCTTCATCTCAACCAGGGTTTCGGCATTCTCAAGGGTGTATCCCTTCTTGGTTCGCTCCAGCTGTTTTGCTTCTTTGCCAATCATGAGATTAATCAGTCTGAGCTGATCGATCTCCCTGATGTCTACTTCCCCTGACAGAGTGCCATCCTTGAGTATTGTCACATGTTCACAGATTTCAAAAATTTCATCCAGGCGATGGCTTATAAATATAACGGCAATATTTTTTGCCTTTAATTTCTTTATAATATCAAACAATACCCGCACTTCTTTGGTATCCAGGGAAGAAGTGGGCTCATCCATAATCACTAACTTTGCATTTACTGAAATTGCCCGGCCAATAGCAACCATCTGCTGGACAGCCGTGCCATATGTAGAAAGGGGGGCGGTAACATTGATATGGATTCCCAAATCCGCCAGCACCTGTTCACAGCCCGTGATCATTGCTTTACGGTCAATGACCCCTGCTTTGGTTCTTGGTTCTCTTCCAAGATACATGTTCTCATACACTGTTTGAAACGGTACAAGGTTTAATTCCTGATAAATTGTACTGATGCCTGCATTCTGCGCTTCCAGTGCAGTCTTAGGATTAAGCTCTTTTCCGTCGAAGGTGATGCTCCCCTCGTCTCTCTGATAGATCCCGGTAAGTGTCTTAATCAACGTAGATTTCCCGGCACCGTTCTCCCCCATCAGTGCGTGGACTTCCCCTTCTGCCACAGAGAAGTCCACCCCCTTCAGGGCCCGAACCCCGGGGAAATTCTTTACGATCCCCCGCATCTCTAACAACATCTTATTCCTAGCCATAACTTCTCTCCAATCATAGAAACGACCATTCCATTTATACTTTTTTGAAATATAGACAGAATGGTCGTTACACTATTTAGTATCTGCCTTTTGTAACAGCATACTGTTTTTTAGCATTCTTTAGAATCCAGCGTCTACACTGGCATTGTCCTTCGTATACAGTGTATCTTCATTTGTATAAGAAGCGTCAACTTTCTGTCCGCTTTCAATTTTTGCACAGAGTTCAAATGCCGGCTCGCCGAACAGAGGGGAACAGGAACAGGATGCCAGCTGCTCTCCTGCAAGGATAGATTCCATGGCAGCCTTTGGTCCGTCAATACCTACAACATAGATGTCTTTTCCTGGTGTATAGCCTGCCGCTTTAATGGCGGCGATTGCGCCCTGGGCCATATCGTCATTGTGACAGTATACAGCGTCAATCTCATCGCCCTGTGCCTGAAGGATATTGGCCATAACGTCCTGAGCCTCATCCATTACATAGTTGGCAACCTGGTCAGCCACTACCTTCAAGTCGGTACCTTCAATTGCGTCCATAAAGCCTTTCTGACGGTCATTTGTTGAAGTTGCTCCCTGTGTTCCCTGAAGGATTGCGATATTGCCTTTCCCTCCTAAGGTCTCAGAAATAATTTTTGCGCACTGCTCTGCCTCCCATACAAAGTCGGACATGATCTGGCTTGTGTATAACTGGCCTGCTTCTCCGTTTACGGAACGGTCAACCAGAATAACCGGAACATCTTTGTCCATAGCAGACTGAAGCGCTGCCTGAAGACCGTCTTCTTCCTGGGGTGCAATAATCAAATAGTCGGCACCCTGTGCAACCATATCCTCAATATCCGATGCCTGTTTTGCTATGTCAGCGGAAGCATCTGTGTAAATAAGATTTACACCATACTTTTTAGCTGCTGCCTGCATAGATTCAGTCTCGGCAATTCTCCAGCTATTTCCATTATCACACTGTGAGAATCCAATCGTCTTGCCCTCCAGTACGCTCATGTCAACTTCACCGGAGCTCTGGGGTTCTGCCGCTTCCTTGTCATCTTTTGCCGGCGCCTCGGCAGCGGCAGCAGGTGCCTCGTCTTTTTCTCCTCCGCATGCAGCAAGGGCTAACCCCATAGTCATTGCTAGTACCAGACTCAAAGCTTTCTTCCTCATAGTCTCTTCCTCCTTGGAATTTTTTGATATGGTAAGTATAATGAAATGTGAACAAAAGATGAATCCAATATTTCATAATTTTCTTTCAAAATTCATGAAAGGGTTTGGTTCTCTTTTCGAAAGGCCGACGGGCTTACCCCGCAGACGCCTTTAAAAACCGTGCTGAAGTACGCGGGAGTTGAATATCCACAGGCGTTTGCCACTTCATAATTTTTCATATTCGTATGGAGCAGGCAATTCTTAGCCTTCTCAATTCTTACTTCTGTCAGATACTCTATGAATGTCTTGCCTATCTCCTTCTTTAAGATAAGACTTAGATAAGACACGCTGATATAGGCATAATCTGCGGCATCCTTCATAGCCAGATCCTCCTCCATGTAATGGGTATCTATATATTCTAAAATTCGCTTTAACACCCCCTGCATTTTTGCGCCGGAGACACTGCCGAAATATTCGTGTATCTGTGCACAGACTTTCCCTATCTCTTCTATCATCTCGTGACGCTTTCGTTTCTCAATAATGCGGTGAAAGGCTTCCATAGGATCCCCGATAATATCCTGTATGTTAGCCCCCACCTCCTCCGGAAGTTTAATTAACTCAAAATACAGGTTGCTTACAATCATCACAATCTGCATATAGGATACGATCTTCTCCCTGGAAAGACTTTCCCGGAACTCCTCCAGGCAGCATGCAATTCCTTCCCCAGTCCCGCTTCTCACCTCGAAGAACAGGGACTGGGCATCATAATTCATATGCTGTATGGTGCTGCTTGCTTTGCCGTCTGTATGAAGAATCTGCGACCAATTCTCCAGAAATTTCTTCTCACAGCTGCCCCTTGCATTCAGGAAAGATTTGTACAGGCCGGTCAGCTCCCTGGAAACACAGCCAAAGGTCAGCTGCAGATGCTCCATGTCATCTCTCTTGACATCAAAGAGACTGCTGATGTCTTTTATGATTTTCTTGACTTCCTGTGCAGAGTTATGTACGATGCAGAATAGCCGTTCACAGTTACTGGAGCGCAGGATCTCCACATGATTTCCCTCCTCAGTCACCTCATAGTCCTGTAAACACCTGTTTACCATCTGTTCAAAGGCCCTGTCCATTTCAATGATTTCCAGATAGTCGCAGTCAATGGATACGATGGGAAAATTTTGCTGCTCCAGGATGCCCACCGAATAATACTTTCCGTTTACATGCTCGCCGATCTGGGAAACCAGGTCCCCAAGCTCTTCCGGACTCTGCTTCCTCAGAAGGATTTTTGAAAACAAAGTCTGACGTATGGTTCCCAATCCCTGCTGGCTCATGTCCTTCAGTTTCAGGATCTCTCTTTCTTTCTCCCGTTCTGCTAAAATGGTCTCTGTAATGGATTTCATCACTGTGTCCAGCTGTTCCAGGTTCACAGGTTTCAGGATATATTCGGACACTCCCGCTTTCAGCGCCCTTCTGGCGTACTCGAATTCATCATAACCGCTGATGATAACGATTTTAATCCGGGGATACTTTTCCCTTATTTGCTCCGAAAGCTCTATCCCGTCCATGTGGGGCATCTTGATGTCTGTAATCACTACATCCGGACTAACCTTTTCCATAAGGGCCAGCGCTTTGATTCCATCCTCAGCAGCGCCTGCCAATTCGCACCCAAGCTTTTCCCAATTCACACAGGTTGACAGCCCATCCCTCAGCAGATCCTCGTCCTCAACTATGATTACCTTCAGCAAATTCTCCCTCTCCTTTCTTCGGCAGTGTCACGTAGACCCGGGTCCCCATTGTATATTCGCTCTCAAAATGCAGTCCGTACCTGCTTCCGTAGGTTGTCTGGATCCTTCTCTGCACATTGATGACTCCGTAAGCATTGGGATCAAAGTCAATCCCCTTCTCCATCATATTCTCTATCTCCCTGAGCTTCTCCGGCTTCATGCCCATGCCATTGTCTGTGACTGTGATTAAAATTTCTTCTTCTGTGGCTTCCATGCTTACCCGGATGAGTCCCGGCACTCCCTTTTCTTTAATTCCGTGATAAAGGGCATTCTCCACAATGGGCTGGAGAATCATTTTAATAACATAGTACTTTTTCAAGTCCTCCGGCACGTCCACCTCATAACTCAGCAGCTTAGCGTAGCGTATTTTCTGAATTGCCACATAATTTCCCACATGTTTGAGCTCCTCTTCCAGGGTAATCTCGCTGCGCCCCCGGCTTAATCCGATGCGCAGGAAATTAGTCAGGGAGGTAATCATCTCTTCTAACTTTTCCAGGCGGTTCATCCTGACCATCCAGATGATGGAATCCAGGGTATTGTATAGAAAGTGCGGGTTGATCTGCGACTGCAGCGCCTTAAACTCCGCCTGGTTCAGTTTCTTCTGGTTTTCCTGCTCCCGCTCAATCAGCTGATTGATCTTAAGTACCATGTGGTTAAAACTGTGAACCAGCTCTCCCACCTCGTCCTTCCCACCGTATTCCACACGCACGCTGAAATTTCCCTTTTCCACTTCTTTCATGGTGGTGCGGATCTCCCGGATGGGCTTAGAGACCTGGTTAGAACCGATTACCGCGAATGCAATTGCTATAATTGCGAATACACCAATTACGATAAAAATAGAATTGCGCAGCACTCTGACTTTTGCATACATCTCCTCATAAGAGATAAGACCCATGACTTTCCAGCCGCTGTCTGAGAGTTCAGCCACAGACACCAGATACTTGTCCCCGTCGATGCGGATATCCTTTGTCCAGGAGTTTGAAGACAATGCGCTTTCGGCCACGGCTCTGCTGATTGCCTCTGTCTCCCTGGCGCTCTCATTGGCATTGGTGTAGATGATTTTATTCTTTTCATCCAGTATGTAGGTAGTTCCCTTAAAGACTAATCCGCTGTCCTTCACCTGCTCCAGCTCTTCCGTCAGTATGTCTACCACTACAACTCCCAATATTCTGGTGGATGCACGGTCTTTAATGGGCACCACCACACTAATGGTAGAGTCATCCAGATTATTTACAATGTTCGATCCAAAGTGTGGAGGCATCCATAACACCTCACCGGTCTCCATTACTTTTTTGTACCAGTCCTTGTCTAAAAATTCTTTTTCCCGCAGCCCATACCTGGTGGAACGGTAGATGGCGCCGTTGTCTCCGAGGACAAAGATGCCGTTGATGTCATCCACAAAGCGGTTTCTGTCATAAAGGATATAGTTGTACTGGACCCTCTGCTTATACAGGGTCTGCTCTGTTTCCGGCAGGGGCTTTCGCAGGGTTGCCTGTATCTCTGCGTCTCTGGCCACCTGCTTGGCCTGGTCCAGCGCATTGCTCAAAACCCGGTTGGTATCTGTATTCACCTGGCGTATGGTATTCTTCACAGATTCCGTGGCCGTATCATAGGTAATATTAATAGAGATGTGGTAAAAAACCACCATGCTGCCAATGACCAGCAGGAAAAGAACGGTAAAATGCGCCAGCAGCCTCCCCCGGATAGAATGCTTCCACTCTGAGAACCATGTATTCATTTTATTCTCCTTTCGCTAATCTGCACATCGCATCTTTTGTTACTTCATTATAATGTCATGACATTTCACTTGTCAATTGTATTTGTGCTGTATGAATGGAATAATTCCTCTTAATATTTAAAAAACTCTTATATTTGCAGGAAATTTTCCATTTTTTATAGCAAATAGGAGCGGAAACCTGTCGGTTTCCGCTCCTAAACTGCTGTACCTGTCACAAAGCAGTGCCTTTGGTGGGAATAGTAAACTTTTTCATATCTGCCCCCTCATGGGACAAAAGCCACACCTTTTTCTGAATGCCTCCCCCATAGCCGGTGAGACTTCCATTTGCCCCCACTACACGGTGGCATGGGATGATAATAGAGATCGGGTTATGTCCCACCGCCCCTCCCACTGCCTGGGCGGACATCTTCTGTTTGCCCAGCTTCTCTGCTGCTTTCCTTGCGATTTCCCCGTACGTGGTCACTTCTCCGTAAGGAATCTCGCAGAGCAGTTTCCATACCTCCTGTCTGAACTCACCGCCTATAGGCGCCAGGGGCAGCTCATCTATCTTTGGTTTTTCCCCGGCAAAGTATCGGTTCAGCCAGTCTTTTGCCGCTTCAAACTCCGGGAGATCGTCCTTGGGGAGCAGTTCTTCTTTTACTGAGCCGCAAAAATATTTCTGGCCTTCTATCCACACACCCACAAGATGCTCTCCATCACTTGCCAAAGTAATCTGTCCCAGGGGAGAATCATAATTCGTAGAATAATACATATTCATTTCCTCCTTAAAGTAAATTCTATGGGTAACACTGCTCTTTACCTTTATAAAATTATACCATACACCGGGTTATTTTCCTCTTTTTTATATATGAAATAACAATAATATCTATTATGTCTGTATCCTGAGCCTTTGGCATCACTCCAGTAAGTCCCTGAGAATAAACTTGACGGATTATATCTTTGAGGGTATCATTTTGCTTATAAGTAATCAGAAGAATACGGTATATTCACGGAGAATATAATAATCCTTATTCTTTCCCAGCCAGATACAGGGGCACAGCAATAGGAAAGGAATAAAATATACGATATGAAACGTTGTCCATGGTGTCTCATCAATGAGCCAATGATCCAGTACCACGACCAGGAGTGGGGGATTCCCTTACATGATGACCAGAAGCAGTTTGAGTTCTTAATGATGGAAGTCATGCAGTGCGGGCTGAACTGGAATATGATGATCCGGAAACGGGAAATCTTCAGGCAGTGCTTCGCCGGTTTTGACTATCATGCGGTCGCCGGTTTTGCAGAAGCAGATATAGAACGTATTATGAATACCGAAGGAATGATAAAATCACGCCGTAAAATAGAAGCTGTCATCCACAATGCCCGGTGTTTCCTGAAAATACAGGACGAGTTCGGCAGCTTCAGCCGGTATCTGTGGGATTATTCCAAAGGGAAGACCATACTTTATGCAGGACATCAGAAAGGAAACATCCCTGCCAGGAACGGACTTTCCGATCTCATCAGCAAAGATCTGAAAAAACGGGGATTCAAGTATCTCGGTTCTGTTACCGTATATTCTCATCTTCAGGCCTGCGGGATGATAAATGATCATGAGGAGTCCTGCGATTGTTATCAAAAACTGATTGCACAGTATCCTGTCATCCGTAAAAGGAGATACCTGGAGGGGTGAATCCCCTCTATTTATCTCCTGTATGTCTCAAAAACTCAAAAAATGCAAAGATAATTGATATTACGGTCAGAACAGCTACAATATTCTCTGACATATTATTGGCATAGTCAGCCTGCCCCCGGTCTGTGGCTCCTAATACCAAATAGTAAACACACCAGATAAACCCCAGCACCAGCAGAAGAAGGGTGCTGTATTTTAGTACAGAGGATATCTTATTCATTACTCTGCGGTTTTTCTGAATCTGTTTATCGGTATACTTTTTTCTTAAAGAAAACTTAATGCCTCCCACCAGAAAGCCTACGATAACTCCAATGGACACACTGACGCAGAGGCGGTAAAATACTTCCATATTTTTGTTCTTCCTTTCTCACAAAAATTTGCATATTCTGTCTGTATTTTACCATATGCATACTGATAAGTCATTTTTTCTCTGCAGCAAAACAGGAGATTCACCGATTTCAGTCGGGTAATCTCCTGTTTTATTATAATGATTCTGTTTTTACAAATTTATCTTGTTTTTACCCAGGCACCGGAACCGTTTACATAGTATCTTCCTATCCATGTGTTGGCAGCCATAGCCCCGTTGTCTTTCAGGTAGTACCAAGTCTTTCCGTCCAGCAGCCAGCCCGTCTGCATGGCTCCGCTGGAGCTGCAATAGTACCAGGTTCTTCCCACCTTTATCCAGCCGGTTGCCATCGCCCCGCTGCTCTTTAGATAATACCAGGTCTTTCCGTCCAGCAGCCACCCTGTGGCCATGGCTCCGTTATTTCTCAGGTAATACCAGGTATTCCCCTCCCGGAACCAGCCAGTCTGCATCGCTCCGTCTTCATTGCAGTAATACCAGTGGCTTCCGTCATTCACCCAGCCTGTCATACGGTACCCGTACTTATCAAAGTAATACCAGGTATCATGGATAGACTTCCAGCACAATTTCGGCCAGGTGCCATCTCCGTTGCTGTACCACCAGCCGTTCCGGTCATGTTCCCAGTGGGGAATCTCTGCCTGTGTGTCCTCTGACACTACAATCATGAATTCCTCCGTCATACCCTCATAAGATACTGTAATGTACTGAATACCGGCTGCTGACGTATCAAGTGCGCTCACTTCATAGCTTCCGCTTTCCAGTTCTATGCAGGCCCCGTCTGAATACCAGGCGTAGACAGCAAGACCTGTAAGATCCCCGTCCTCTCCCACAAGATATTCGGTCTTGGCGGGCGGTGTGAGAACCAGCTTTGCCAATACCGGCTCCTCTGGCTTTTCTGATACTTTTACTGCGAATTCCGCAGTATATCCCTCATACGACACAACCACCGTCTTGTCTCCGGCCTCTGTTGAGTCAAACCCTTCCAGAGTGTAAGCCCCCTGGCTGATTTCTTCTTTCACCTGATTGCTGTAAACTGCATTAACGATCATTCCTGCAGGGTCAAATGCTTCTCCTACCAGGTAATCCGTCTTGTCCGGCACTATAATCTCAATGCCTGAGAGTATTCTTTCCTTTACCGTGATTGTGAAGGCTGCCGCCTTGTCCTCATAGGTTACCGTGACTTCTTTTGTTCCTGCAGTCATGGTATTCACATCAGATAACACGTACTCAGACACCTCTTCCTCCGTGCCGTCTGAGAACTGTGCCTTAACCACCATACCCGTACGGTCAAAGGGTTCACACTCTTCGTACTCCGTCTTGGCCGGAGGCGTTACAAGAATCCCTGTCAGCGCCTTTTCATTTAGAACTGTAACTGTAAATTCTCCTGTTTTGGTAATTCCGTTTTCTGTATAGGCAACGGCAACGGTTTGTTCTCCCGGTGTTAAAGAATCAAATCCGGTAATCTCACAGTCCCCAGGATCCACTTCTGCACTGGTTCCGTTTACATAGTTTGCCACTACGGCAAGACCATGGAGATCCAGATCCTCGCCCAGTTTATATTCCGTTCTGGAAGGCGGGGTTACCGTCAGAGAATCTAATGCCGGGGATTGGACATGTAGTTCGCAATCCGCGTAAATATCAGGGTTATCCTGCAGAGACAGCCTCACTACTGCATTCCCTTCTCTGACTCCTTTCAGCACAATGGTATCTGACTTAACATCATTTACGATTTCCACAGCATCTGCGCCTTCTGTAATACTCCATACCACATCCTTATAAGTAGCATTCTGAGGTGTGACAGATGCGTTTAGTGAGACGGTATCCCCCGTGGTCAGTTCTATAACACTCTGATCTGCTGCAACCCCTTCTGCCGGTATCAGTTCCGGCAAAACTGATGAACTGCCGTTGGTGGCTGTAAAGTTATAGAAGGTGACCTTTGTCTGATTGCCGGAAGCCATGAATCCGGTGGTCATTAAGCCTGCTTTTACATGGTCAGAGCTCATACTGCGCCTGCTGCTGAAGGTTTTATATTCCCCTGTCTCCCCCAGGGCATAGTATCCCGTGTAGGTATTGCCTGACTTCTCTAATTTCAATCTTAATTTTTGATTGGGATCCGTTAATGTAACGCCTATCTGCTGCTTGTCCCCGTCACCAGTATTTAATTCTACGCCGTTAGGAAGGTATACCAGCTTCACATAATGGGAATCGTCCCCATAGGCTACCAGGCCGGCTGAAGGCCAGTTTCCGCCGATGAGATCAAAGGCGGGATTGGCACTTAGTACCGTTTCTATGGTCCAGTCACTGTTTGCGTTCTGCAGAAACAGATTCTTTGCAGGGTTGGACTGATTTCCCAGATCCCCGCCTTCCGTCTGTATGGTCAGTCCCTTGTTCTGCTCATATGTAACATTGGCCTCATTTGGATTTACTATCTGCCAGAACTCTCCAACGCTGTCCCGGGTAAAGTCATCACTTTGTATCTCGTCACTGGTGTAAAACTTAATTTCATACTCTGAGGTATCCTCCCCGTCGTCAAACGTCACTTTAGCAGCTCCGGGCACCCCTTGGGCCTGTTCCACGCTGACTTTGGCCGCTGTAGAGTAAGCTTTCACAAAAGGAACTGCCCCGCTGCCGTCTGCCGGCACGGAATATGTTTTTACATCTCCGGTGAATTCCTTTAAAGGCATACCGTTGATCTCTATTTTGTCTACTCTTGAGATGGTATCCATGACTGCAACATCGTCATAAGAGGCCATACTTCCCTCAGGCTGATAGAATCCTATTGTACCTGACTGCAGAGAATGATCACGGAATTCGCCTTTCTTAGCTCCGTTCACATATACGGTAATCCACTCCTTGCAGCATTCTATCTTTACTCTGGTATACTGGCCCGGTTCTATGGCCTGTTCCATACTGCCAACTGTGGTTTCCGTCCCATGAACTGACTTTTTCAGTTCCAGACCGTTCTCTCCCATTAACAGGAGATAATAGTTCTTATCATCTGATTTTCTAAAGGTCAGCCCCGCTGCCTGATCTTCCAGTTTCACATTTGCTTCAAAACTATAATTTTCCCAGTCAATTCCATCTCGGGCTGTCATATTAGTATTGTTTATTAGCTGAAGTGACCCGCCGATTATTCTGGAATTTGCTTTATTTTTCCAGGCTCTTAAATCTCCGTCAAATGTCTCTGAAAACATTGCATTTCTCTCAGAGAACCGGAAGGATTCCATCTCACAGATCTTTTCACTGCTCTGACTGTGGAATTTCAGGTAGACGGTATGAATTCCCTGGACTTTGGAGACAGGGGCCGTGAACTCTGTCCATTCGGAGGAAGCCAGAGAGCCTACGATCACGGTACCTATAGGCGCATTTTCGGGATCATCCAGTACAATATCTATGCTTCCCCCAGACTTAGCCTTTAACCGCGCGGTGAACTGGAGCTCCTGATCTATGGTGCCAAAGTCAAAGTCTCTGTATTCCACACAGTTCCCGTCCGTAATATTTACCAGAGGATGCAGATCCGCTGCCTGTTCAGAGAGATAGCAGCCAGAGGGATAGCCGTCCATTCTCACGTGGGTGGCATAGGCAGCCTCTACTTTTTCATAAGGGCTCAGAGGGCCGCCCAGGCCATGGTTGGTCATCTGTACCATATTTCCATTGATATCCCCAATTTTTCCATTTTCATCAAAATAGATTTTTTCCGCACAGACCTTTCGCCTCATATTGCTGTTGCCAAAGCCCCTGTGGTAGAAGAGGTACCACTGATCCTTAATTTTGCAGAAGGAGCCGTGGTTATTGCCCCCTGCCAGATCGCAGCCGTCATTATCCAGAATATTTCCTCCGAATGTATATGGGCCGAGAGGCTCATCTGCTATGGCATAGGACATCATATGTACTCCTTTGCCTTTGTTGGAAGGATAAAGAATGTAATATTTCCCGTTTATTTTCTTCAGGGACGGCCCCTCATAGTATCCAAAGCCGTCATTGCCCGCTCCAAACAGCACCTTCTGGGTATCCTTTTTCACTACGGTATACAAACCATTCTCATCTTTGATCAGTTCTGCCCCCAGCAGTCCCTGCCCGCCGAATGAGGTTGTCTGTCCCCAGACAAGATAGACCTTCTGATTCTCTCCCTCACCCTCGGTATAAAGGCTGGGATCGATATTGCTGGTCTCGGTACCGTCATCGTACAGTATTTTTTTGGCAGGGCTGAACGGCCCCTCCGGGTTCTTGCTTGTTGCCATCCCCAGCGCCGGCCCCCCGGCATTGCAGGTAACCAGATAATAGGTATCACCGATTTTGCACACATCCGGAGCGTAGAGCTGTGTGTCGCTCCAATCCACACCGTCAGTGTCCTGTCCCTCCCAGAGATACCCCTCTCCCTTTCTTGAGGCAAAGGAAACCCCGTGATCCGTCCAGTCCTCCAGATCCTCCAGAGGAGCAGACCAGACTCTGTACTGGTAAGAGCACCAGGTTCCGGAATTATAATCGTCATGAGAGCCATACAGATAGAGCCGTTCCTCCCCCTTCTCATTTGTGAATACTTTTGCCTCAACATCCGGGATATACTCATCCAGGGGCAAAAGCGGATTGGCCGCTTCCACCGTTAAAGCAGGAACACTGACGGCAGTACCTACCGCTACTATTGCGCCTAATAAGGCATTTTTTAGAATCCTTCTCATTTGTTCTCCTTTCATATTATGGGAAAAATTCTGGCTGCAGTGTATCCTCCTTTCTGCTTTATGCAGCCCGACATATTTCCATATTATATGGCCACCTTTTAGGTGTCATTATATAACCCTATTTTACTGAGACTTTTTCTTACTTACAACATCAAAGATAACCGCTGCCAGAAGCACAAGCCCTTTTACCACCTTTTGGTAGTTGGAATCCACTCCCATGATATTCATACCCAGGTTAATTACGCCCATCAGGGTTGCTCCGATGATGACCCCGGGTACTGTTCCGGTTCCGCCGTATGCGGAGGCTCCGCCGATGAAGCAGGAACCGATGGCATCCATCTCATAGTTGGTACCTGCCGTAGGATTCGCTGAATTCAGGCGGGCAATAGTTACCAGTGCTGCCATGGCAGACAGGAATCCCATATTCAGGTATGCCATAAAGTATACATTGTCTGTGTTAATTCCGGAGAGTTTGGTAGCTTTTTCATTACCTCCCACCGCATAAAAGTAACGGCCGATGGTAGTCTTAGAGGTAATATACGCGTACACCAGAATTACCACCAGCACCCACACAAGTACATTGGGAATTCCCTTGTACTGTGCCAGTCGGAACATAAATGCAAAGATAACTGCACATATAATTACAGACTTAACCACAACGCCTGCCATAGGTTCTGTCTCATATCCTTTTTTCGTTCTGCCCCGTCTTCCGTTAAATACAACCACCAGATAGATCACGCAGGCCAGAACCCCTGCCAGCATACAGGTAAGGTTAATCCCGTTTCCTCCCAATGGGTTTACCACATAATTGTTGAACAATTCCAGATAGTTATCCGGCATAGGCGCAATGGTCAGTCCGTCCAGCACAACGTTGGACAGTCCCCGGAAGATGAGCATCCCCGCCAGTGTCACAATGAAAGGGGGGATTCGGACGTAAGCGATCCAGAATCCCTGCCACGCTCCGATTAAAAGGCCCACGCCCAGCATGATGAGAATCGCCAGATACGTGTTTACGTGTTTGTTAACCATCAAAGAGCCGCCCACTGCTCCCACAAAGCACACCACGGATCCCACAGACAGATCGATGTTTCCTCCTGTGAGAATGCACAGCAGCATACCGGTTGCAAGGATGAATACATAGGCATTCTGTGCTATCAGGTTCGTCACATTCTGGGGAAGCAGCATCTTTCCCCCGGTTTTCCCGGTAAAAAACAGTGTTACCAGTATTAAAGCAATTACCATGGTATATTTTTTTACAACTTCTGAAACTTTTGCTTTATCCATTGTCTACTCTCCTTTGCTTGATTTCAAGATGCGGGCCATAATGACCTCCTGGGACGCCTCTTCCCGCCGCAGCTCTCCCACCATCTTGCCTTCGTTCATAACGTAGATGCGGTCCGACATCCCCAGTACCTCCGGCAGCTCAGAGGAAATCATGATTACAGACTTACCCGCCGCCACCAGATCGTTAATGATACAGTAAATCTCATACTTAGCCCCCACGTCGATTCCCCTGGTAGGCTCATCCAGGATCAAGACATCCGGCTGTGCAAACATCCACTTGGCCAGCAGTACCTTCTGCTGATTTCCTCCGCTTAAGTTGCCCACATTCTGCTCTACCGTAGGACATTTTGTATTCAGCTTCTCTTTGTACTCCACTGCCGCCTGATATTCCTTATCCCGGTCAATTACCCCGTGACTGCTGACTGCCTTCAGGTTGGCAAGGGTTGTATTAATTTTAATGGGATTCGAAAGGATCAGACCGTTTCCTTTTCTGTCCTCTGTGACATAGGCCAGTTTCTTGCCTATGGCCTGGCGGACATTGTTCAGATGGACTTCCTCTCCGTTTAGGAAGAGCTGTCCGCTGATCTGGGAGCCGTAGCTTTTACCGAACACGCTCATACCGAGTTCTGTCCTGCCCGCCCCCATAAGACCGGCGATCCCCACCACTTCTCCCTTATGTACTTTCATAGATACACCGTCACATACCTTCCGTTCAGAATAAAGAGGATGGTGTACGGTCCAGTCTTTTACTTCCAGAAGAACCTCCGGTTTTACTGTATTCTCCCGCTTCGGGAACCTGTCGGTCATCTCCCTTCCTACCATACCCTTAATGATACGGTCCTCAGAAATATCGTCCTTGCTTTTGTCCAGAGTTTCAATGGTACTTCCGTCACGGATGACGGTGATTTTATCTGCCACATATGCGATCTCATTTAATTTATGAGAGATTATAATCGAAGTCATGCCTTCCTTCTTAAACTTCAGCATTAAGTCCAGAAGGGCTTTTGAGTCGGCTTCATTCAGGGAAGCCGTAGGTTCATCCAGTATCAGCAGCCTTGCCTTTTTTGCCAGTGCTTTTGCAATTTCTACCAGCTGCTGTTTGCCCACACCAATATCCTTGATCAGTGTTCTGGAGGACTCCTGCAAACCTACCGTCCTCAGATATTTGTCAGCTTCTCCATACGTTTCGTTCCAGTCTATGGCTGCTTTTTTCCCTTTTTCGTTCCCCAGGTACATATTTTCTCCGATAGTCATATATGGGATCAGAGCCAGTTCCTGATGAATAATTACGATTCCTTTTGATTCACTGTCTTTAATTTTACTAAATTTGCATACTTCCCCATCATAGATAATGTCGCCCTCATAGGATCCATGGGGATAAATACCGCTTAATACATTCATCAGAGTGGATTTCCCCGCTCCGTTTTCACCAACCAGCGCATGGATCTCGCCTTCTTCGACCTTCAGGTTTACATTGTCCAGCGCTTTTACGCCAGGGAATGTCTTGGTGATATTTTTCATTTCCAAAAGTATCTTTGCCAATTGTCTCCCTCCTTTTCTATCATTTAGTACAGGCGGGTATATGCCCGCCTGTACCTGAAGTAATGTTTATTTTAAATCATCTTCTGTATAGTATCCGGAATCAATCAGCAGTTCTTTGTAGTTATCAGCTGTACAAACCTTTGGCTCGCAAAGATAGGTCGGGATAACGCCTGTGCCGTTGTCATAGGATTCTGTATCGTTTACTTCTGCTTCTTTGCCCTGCATAATAGCATCTACCATCTTAACTGTCTGGTTTGCCAGGTCACGGGTATCCTTAAAGATATCCATAGACTGCTTTCCTGCGATTAAGTTCTTCACATTGGCAACATCACAGTCCTGTCCGGTAATAACCGGATATTCTCCGGTGTAGGAGGATGCCAGAGCATTCTGTACGCCCAGAGAAGTGGAGTCGTTAGAGCAGAGAACTGCGTCCAGGTTTGTTCCGTCAGAGTAATTGCCGGAGATAATCGTATCCATACGGTTCTGTGCTTTCTCTGTGGACCAGTCGGCGGTAGCAACCTTTGCGAATTCAATCTGTCCGGAAGGTACTACTAATTTGCCGGAGTCAATGTAAGGCTGGAGCACATCCATAGCTCCGCCATAGAAGAACTGTGCATTGTTGTCTCCCGGGTCGCCGGTTACGATTTCCAGATTAAACGGTCCCTCTGCATTTTCCAGATCCAGTGCTTCCTTAATGTACTCGCCCTGTTTCTGGCCTACCATGTAGTTGTCAAAGGTTGCATAATAAGAGATTGCATCGGAGTTCATAATCAAACGGTCATAGGAAATTACAGGAATGCCTGCTTCTTTTGCCTTTTCCAGCGGAGTGCCCAGGGACTCTCCGTCGATGGAAGCAATTACCAGAACATTTACGCCATTGGATATCATGGTTTCAATCTGAGATACCTGAGTGGCAATGTCGTTATTGGAGTACTGAATATCTACTTCGTACCCTGCGTCCTTCAGCTGCTGCTCCATATTCTGTCCGTCCTGGTTCCAGCGCTGGAGATCCTTTGTGGGCATTACCACACCTACTACGTTTCCACCGGCCGTTGCCGTATCAGAAGCCTCTTTGGCGTCATCTGCCTTATCTTCAGCAGGTGCCTCAGTTTTTGTATCAGAGGAGCTTGCGCTTGAACTGTCATCGCCTGAAGTTCCACAGCCTGCAAATAGTCCTGCCACTACCATGGTTGATAATAAAATACTGACTACTCTCTTTTTCATTCTTTACTTACCTCCCAAATGTATTTGTTTTTTGTTATGTCTAAACTATATCACAGGATCTACAGGACTTTTTTACGACATCCTGTACTTTATTGCCATAATAAAAAAATGTCCCGTGTCAACAGGACATTTTTGTGGTAAAAAAAATGCTATGTGCTATTCTTTTCTAATGTTCAGATAGACCTCTTCCTCTGAATGAAAGTTCGTGTCAATGATCTCAGTCTGCATATTATCTTTTGTAACCGCAATGGGATCCAGACTGATATACGGAACATCGTAGGTTCCGTCGTTTATGGTTCCTGCAACGCTGACGTAAATGTCGTTTCCCATCTTTACCGCATACTCAGCTGCTGTCGCTGCCTCGTTTTCCACCGGTTTATACACGGTCATAGCCTGCGTTCCCTCTACAATCCTCTGACAGGCATTCAGATCCGCATCCTGTCCGGTGACTACTACGGTGCCTGCCAGACGGTTCTCCGTGAGCGCCCTCACCGCCTCTGTGGCCAGCCCGTCGTTGCCGCACATGATGCCCGCCACATCCGGGTAAGCCTCCAGTCCTCTGCTGACCGCATCGTAGGCCAACTCCGCGGTCCATGCGTCACAGTACTGCTGGTAGACCACATTCAGCCCGCTGTCCTTTATTGCCTCCGAAAATCCTTTTTCCACCTGACTGACATTGTTATCCGTCGGCGGCCCCTTAATGGCAAATATATTGCCCCCTTCCGGGAGTCTTTCTTTCAGGGCCTCCCCCATAAGCCTTCCCACCTGTTCATTATCAAAAGAAATATACAGATCCACATCCGCATTCCGGATCAGTCTGTCATAGGCAATCACTTTGATTCCCGCTTCCTTTGCCTCCCTCACTACCTCTGTCAGACTGCTGCCGTCCACTGCGATTATAGTGATTACATCCATTCTCTTCTTGATAAAGTAACGGATCTGGGAAATCTGCTGTTCCACATCCCCGTTGGCATTCTGAACATTGACCTCCGCTCCCTGAATTTTTGCGGTTGTCTCAAACACATCCCGGTCCCGTATCCACCGTTCCAGTACAAAGGTGTCAAAACAAAGGCCTATCTTTACCTTATCCTCCTGTGGGGCGGGCTCCTCCTTCTTCTCTTGGCTTCCGCATCCGGTCAGGGCCGCACAGATGCCCAGCAGCAAGAACAGCCCTATCATTTTCTTTTCCTTCTTCATTAGCCTAACCTCTCTCTATACTCGCTGGGGGTAACTCCTATGTACTTTTTAAAGATTCTGCTAAAATAATTGGGGTCACCGTATCCTGACATGGCACATATCTCTTTTACACTCAGCTCCGGGTTCTTTAGATATTCCTTGGCATTTTCCATTCTTACCTTGGTGAGATACTCAATAAAGTTTTCCCCGGCCTCATCCTTAAACACCTTACTAAAGTAATATGGGCTTATGTTAACCATCTCAGACACCCCGTCCAGAGAAATATCCTTTTGGAAATTGGAGTTAATGTACTGCTTTACCCTGGTTACGATTCCTTCTGTCTGTTCTTCCTGTTTACTGGTGATATTTCTGCACACCTCAGTGATTTTCTGCAAAAACCAGGTGCGCAGTCCCTCGTAGCTGGAGCATCCCGTTACCTGCTCCAGGTAATCCTTCCGGTAGCGGAATTCATACGTCATTCCTCCATTGAGAAATGCCTCTCTCTCTGCCCGCATCACAAACTCCAGAACCTTTATCTGAATGTCTGCCTGGCAGTCCGGGTAATTCTGCAGCATCCACTCAAAAAAGAGATCCGCCTGCTGTCTGGCGCCGTCCGTATCCCCTCTGAGGACCATCTGGAAAAGCTTCTTTTCTGTATCTGCGGGATAATCCCCCACATACCCGCATCCGATGGGCAAGTCCTCCACATGGGCCACCCGCCCCTTGCTCTCTGTCAATGCTCTGGATGCCTCTTTATAGGAATCCTGAAGTTCCTCAAATGGCTTTACCCCGCCGATGCCAACTTTGAACTTAGCATCTATATCTTTTTCCAGACGGCGGACCATATTCCTGGACTTCTCTATGATCTGGATCCTCTCGTCATAGGTCAGTCCCTCCTGTTCCCAGGGTACAAACAAAGCTATCTTATTGGACATCACCGGGCCGATACAGCAGTAGAAAAAGCCTCTGATAATTTCCCGAAACTGCGAGTAAAAGGACTGGGCTTTTACACTCATTCCCACGGCATTGGTTAAGACTCCCTCCGTAATAGCTTCCCCAAACTGGACCACCATCATGAATCCATATTCTTCCCTGATATCCAGAAGCTGCCTGTAATTCCCGGTTTCCCTGTTCCTTTCTTCCTGCAGCAGAAGGTTGTAAATAAACCCGCTCTCTATCACAGGAATCACCGTCTCCAGCTTTTCCTGGATTTTCAGGGACTCGCTCCGTTTCCGCCGTTCCTCTTCTACCTTCTGCATGGCCCGTACCAGAACGTCGATGACTACCTTACGGTTTACAGGCTTTGTGAGGTACTCCAAAACACCAAGATTAATGGCCTCCTGTGCGTAGGCAAACTTATCATAGGCTGAGATTACAATAAAATGCACCGATGTATGGAATTTGCGTATCTCCTGCATCGCATGAATCCCATTGATTCCCGGCATCTGAATATCCATAAAGACAATATCCGGCCGGAAGGTCTCTGCCAGTTCAATGGCAGCCCTTCCGCTCTTCACACACTGTATTTCTACCGTGCCCCTGAAGTTCGATTCAATAATGGTTTTCAGAGATTCCAACATAATTCCTTCATCATCTGCCAGCAATATCCTAAACATATCCTTCTCCTTTCCGTGTACTTACTCTGTCTCCAGAGGAATGATAAGTGACACGACCGTACCTTGATCCGGACCTCTGCTCTCTATCCGAAGCAGCCCCTTCCGGTTATAATAAAGTTCCATCCTGCTCTTTACATTATTGATTCCAATGCCGGTGGATTCTGACTGCCCCGTATGGCCCTCCGGCGTATTCTCCAGTATAGCTTTTATCTTCTCAGGCTCCATCCCCTTCCCGTTATCCTTAATCCTAATGATTACCTGTCCGCCTTCTCTTTTTACGGTTACATGGATGTACCCCTCCCCCTCCATGTGGCGGATTCCGTAATTCACAGAATTCTCCACAATGGGCTGCAGGATCATGCTGGGGACACGGATATCCTCCACACCGGCATCTGTCTCTTTCATATAATTAATGTCCCCGGCGAATCTCACATTTAAAATATAAATATAGTTGTCGACCGCCTCCAGCTCTTCCCCCAAAGTGGCATCCTCGGACATCTTCCGCACATTATACCGGAAAAAGTCTGCCATCCGCTCCACAAACAGACAGGTCTTCTCCGCATCCTCCATCATGGCAAGCTGTGCCCCCGCGTTCAGGGAATTAAAGAGAAAATGCGGGTTTATCTGTGCCTGCAGGTATTTCAGCTGCGCATCCTTGAGATGGTTTTTCATCAGCAGCTCCCGCTCCATCATCCGCTGCTCCTTTTCCATACTTTCCTTCGTTCTCTGAATATGGTCCCTGATACTGTACACCATCTGATTGAAGGCTTTTGTAACAGTGCCCACCTCATCTGCGGATGTAACCTCCAAAAGCGGAGCATTCAGATTCCCTTCCGCCACCTCGTCCGCAGTCCGGGCCAGCAGAATCAAGGGACCTATGATACTTTGGGTAAGCAGAACCAGAAAAATGATATTGACTACTGCCACAAATATAAGGATCGCCGTGCTTACGACCTCCATATATTGCAGAGAAACCAAAAGGTTTTTGTAGCTGCTGGAATTCACCTGAAACTGCTGCCGGTTCAGATTGTATATATAAGTAGTTATGTACCGGTACAGCTCCTCGGCCTCTGCATAGCAGTCTTTATACCGCTGTATATTGCGTCCCCTCTTGGCGGCTACCGTATTATCCGCAGTAGCCAGATACGTATCTGACATGTTTTTAATATTTTTCTCCAGCAGAAGCATACGGTTGTCCCGGGTTTCCCCGTTTAGGTCCTCCAGCAGATCCCGAAACTGCTGTCCGCTTCTGTAATAGTTCTCCAGCGCTGAGGAACTTTTGGTGCTCAGATACTCATATACCTCCTCATGGGTACTGGTCAGGGCATCCGACAAGTCATTGAGGGTAATATTGCTCACATAAATCTGATCGATCCGGTTAATGGATCGATTTACCTCCTTATAGAGCACCAGATTGCTTATCAGCAGCAGAAGGGAAGTGAACCCAAAGCAGAGGAGCAGCTTTTTTCTGATAGATAAATCCTTTATGATCTGTTTCCAATGTCTCATTCTTTTATTCTCTCTTTACTCTTCCATATACTCCGCAACATTTTCTTTGGTTATCAATTCCAAGTCTACACTGAAATATTCACTTACATATCCCATCTCTCTGTACTCTCGGAGCGCCTCCACACTATATCGTCCTATCTGCTCCGTATCCAGCTCAAAGGCTGCCGAGGTTGTTCCCCGGGAGATAGCATTTAAAAATGACTCTGTAGGATAGTAGCCGATAATATCCATCTGTCCCACTTTATTATAATCGATCAGGGCCTGATAAGCACATTTGGTATCTATCTCATCCAGACAGACCAGAATATCCGGGAGTATCTGGGAATCCAGGAATACATCCCGGATCGCCTCTTCCGACTCAAAGGTACTGCCGCTGTTAATCCTCAGTGCATCTATCTCCACCTGAGCACCATAAGGGGAATGTTCCTTTATCTCTGACTTAATCTGTGAAAAAGTCAGATTCTTGCTGGGGTCCTCAATGTCCCCATTAATCAGCACCAGAATCTTCCTGGTGGCCTCTGTCATAGTTTTACAGATAACCTCCCCGTACTCCTGCCCAAGCTGGAAGCTGTTGACCCCGATAAAGCTTTTTCTTTTGGTGCCGGAGGCATCCTCCATCACCGTTACCACGGGTATGTTATTGGCAGAAGCTTTGTTGATCAGCCGCTCCACCTCCGGGTCCCCGTTTGGCTCTACAATGATACCGTCGGCCTTAGCGGCAATGGCAATCTCCAGGTAGTCATCTGTGTTATACTCTGATACCATATCGCCGCCCACATACTCCAGATATGCATTTTCTTTTGCCGCGGCCTCTTTGGCACTCTGGTAAATTGCCTGCCACAGAGGGGAACTGATATTATCGGCAATCAGCATATAATGATACTGGTAGGTCTTGCCGCTGTCTATCTCCTCTGTGGGTATGCGGTTCACAATATAACGGTAATATCCCCATCCTCCTGCGGTAACAAGCAGCAGTGCAATCAGCCCTGCTGTTACCGGGAGAATACTTTTTCTTATTTGTTTCATGTTCGTTTCGACCTCTCTTTGTTTACCCATTATACTATATTGGTGGATAAAAAAGAAGTATGGATTTATATCCTGTTTCCATTCCCCAACTACATTACCCCTCATCTCACTGGATGGCGAGCTATTTCAGGTTTCTTTAATATAGTACGTTTCTTTTGACTGAAATGGTTCCAAAGACTGGAGCAGCTGAGCAAAGGTTGGTTGTTTACTATACAGTGCTCTGCAATGACCTATCCCAAAGTCTTTATACACAGTTTATATTTTTTTCAACTCTTCATCACAGAATCATCACAATTTACCTGTATTATAATAATTGTTAAGAGGCCAACAACCTAACGCAAAACTTTTTCTTTTTCTAAAGCCAGCATCCTCCGCAGGATGCTGGCTCTCCTTCATTTCAGACCCTTTTCGTTCATGATTCCATACACTTCCACAGAATGTCAGGAAAAAACCAATATGTGTGTCTTACAAGATATAATGCACAAAAAAGATGAGATAATTTATTATGTTATCACGAAATTTTCGTTAAATATTATACTAATCACTAATTGTATTGACGTCTATACGTTTATATGTTATATTGAAACCACTTCATAAGAAACAGTAACAAAAAGGAGGTAAAATTTTGGTCACCACTTTGGACATTACATTGGACAGACAGAGTATGGTGCCTTTATATTATCAGCTGAAAGAGCAGATCTACCATTTAATACAGACAGGAGTCCTGAAGTCAGGAGATCTCCTTCCGTCAGAGTCAGAACTGTGCGATACCTTTGGACTGAGCCGTGGAACTGTACGTCAGGCAATCAATATGCTGGCGGAAAAAGGGTATGTCACAAAGGAACGGGGAAAGGGCACCTGTGTGAGGAGGCCCAGTCTGAACCACGACCTTCTCGGGGATTACAGCTTCGGTATGGGAATCCGAAAGCAGGGGCTTACCCTGAAGACTCAGACCTTATTAAAAGAAGTTATTCCAGGCAAAAGAAGCATCACTGACAGACTGGAGATAGATAAGAAATCAGAAGTAATTCATCTCATCCGCATCCGCTGGGCTGATGAAGAGCCCTGGATCTACGAGGAAAACTATCTGGAGGCCGCTGCGTTTCCAGGTCTGGAGCAGCGCAACTTTGACACTGAACTGCTGACTGAGATACTCGTACAGGATTACAATATTAATCTGACCCGGGTCTCCGCTTTTGTAGAGCCCACCATTATTAACGAGAAGTATGCAAAACTTTTAGATCTTGACGAAGGTCTGCCTGCACTGGTCATGGACCGTGTCATTTATCAGCATGATAATAAACCGGCAATATACAGCCATGCACTGATCCGCGGCGACAGATGCCGATACTATTTTAGTGTAACAAGATAAACAGGAAAACCATGCGCATTAGAATACATCAAGTATTCTTGCGCTTTTTATAAAGGTATAAACGTATATACGTTTAAATGTATATAAGCACTTTGTGTTTATTTATAGCGCTATATTTTAAATAAGTAACCCGTAAAAAGTGAACCAAAGGAGGTATTTTATGTGCGATTTTGATTTTCAGCCTATCATTGACGTGATTGTGGACGGGGAAGGGGACGATGCTGCAGAGCTTGTCCAGGAAGCGCTGGATGCGGGAATTCCGGCTGCGGATATTATTGACAAGGCTCTGGTTGTGGGTATGCAGATAGTCTCAGACAAGTATGACCAGAAAGAGTATTTTGTTCCGGATCTGGCCGCTTCTGCGGACGCCATGACAGAAGCGCTGGATATTTTAAAACCCCTGTTGGAGCAAAAAGACGGAGAGGACAAAGGAACCATAGTAATTGGGGTTGTAAAGGAATGCAGCCAGGAAATCGGAAAGAATATAGTTGCGGCTATGCTGAGCGGTGCGGGCTACAAAGTATATGACTTAGGTACCAATGTATCCCCGGATACCTTCATCAGCAAAGTAAAAGAAGTCAATGCCGATATCCTCGCCATGTCCAATCCCATGCTGCAGACTACGAAGTATATGAAGGAAACTGCAGAAAAGCTGGAAGCTGAGGGACTGAGAGGTAAGGTTAAAATCACCATCGGAGGGGCTTCCACGAATCCCGAAACTGCAGCTCAGGTACTGGCGGATGCATGGTCGAAAAATGGAAATGAGTGCATTCGGGTGTGCAACCGTTTAATGGATGATTTACAGGCATAGCCCGGGGAAGGAGTTCAAAATTATGAAATCAAATGAAAGAATTGACAGGCTGGCCGCACAGCTGCATGAACAGGTAAAAAATTCAGGGGAACGGATGACACCCCTGGAAAGATTCAATTGCGTAAACGTCCACCACGCAAAGCCTGACCGCCTTATGGCCTGGGCATTTTACAGGGAATACCCCAGATATTTAGTAAACTATAAGGTCCGTGATCTGGAGACCGACTATCTGAAAGAATGTGAATCTATGCTTGCCGGGTTAGTGGAATTCGGCTTTGACACCATATGGACGAACGTGGATCTCTACTCTGTCACACCTGAAATCATGGGTGTGGACATTGATATGATCGAGGACGCAGTCTCAGTTCCAAGGGCTGCCGTGCTGAAAAAACCCGAGGACCTTAAGCTCCTGAAAGCAATTAACCCGGAAACAGACGGAAGGCTCCCCGTGGTTCTCAATACCGTAGCGCTGCTGAGAGAGAAGATCGGGGATATTTATCCTGTTATCGGCCATTTAAGCGGTCCAATCTCTCTTGCCTGCTGCCTGAGAGGCGCCAGCAAGTTTGTAGTCGACATGAAAAGACGGCCTGACTTTGTCCGGGAATTGCTGGACTACTGTGCTGATGTGACGATAACCATAGGAAAGGCACTTTTGGATCGGGGCGCCGTGGGAATCTCCATGGCAGATGCCACCGGATCTCCGTCTCTGTGCAGTCCTGAACAATACAACGACTTATTTATGCCTGCCTATATGAAGATCCAGAAGGCGTTGGCCTGCATGACTCCGCCCGGGGTAAGATGGCATTCCCAGTCCGGCATTGATGAGGTCGCGGATATCGAGAAATTTGTTACTGAGTCCTGTGAAGCCGGCAATACCGTATTTCATGTGGCTACGCCCTGGGCATTAAACTGTGATATCAGGAAGATCCTGGATATCCTGAAGACTTACGGGGCATGCCTGTGGTTCGGAATAGCGCCCGCTGCCTTCGCTAACCTAACCGAAGATGAGATGGATGCCCTGGTAAAAGAATATATCGATACATACGCCAGGGGATATGAAGGTTATTTCCTGATGGGACCCAATATGCTTAACGACACCTCAAAGCCGGAGCTGGTAAAAGCCTGGATGAACGCTATGAAAAAATACGGAAAATGTTAAGCGGAACGGGTCAGCCTGAATGCCCGGCGCCAAGCGGAGGTTAACTTTTATGGAGCAAAAAAAAATATATGACTGTTTTGAAAAGGATTTTACAATAGGCAACGTAAGGATCGGGGGCGATTACGGGGAAATCCCCACGGTACTCATCGGCAGTATATTTTATATGAACCACCGGATTGTAAAGGATCCCCAGACCGGAAGCTTTGACGAGGAAAAGGCAGGTGCGCTGATAAAAACCTGCAATACACTATCCGAACAGATGGGGGTAAAGTACATGCTTGACGTCATCGGCAATACCCCTGAAGCCCTGATCCGGTATATTACATTTTTAAAAGGTATTACTGATGCCCCGATTTTATTAAATGCTACTCTGCCTGAGGTACGGATTGCAGCGCTTCAGGAGCTTAACCGCAGGGGAATGCTGGACGGAATCGTCTATAACTCCATCAATGGCTTCAGCACCTCAGAGGAGCTGGACGTTCTGGCCCGGCTACCCATTCAGGCGTCTGTCATTCAGGCTTACAATCCCGGCAGCAAGAAAGCTGACGGACCATATAAGGTACTCACTGGCAAAGGAGGAAAGGAGGGCTTCCTGGACAAAGCGGCCCGGGCAGGAATGACGAAGATTATGGTAGATATTCCCGCGCTGGATCTCTCTAATATGGGTACCATCCCCTATGCCGCCAGAGTGATCAAAGAGGAACTGGGGATTCCGGTAGGTACGGCGCCGTCCAACGCCACCTACGCCAGCCCCTGGCTAAGAAACAAGGAAATCATCAGCACTGAACAGTTCAGAGCCGTGGATGCATCAGTTAACTCCTATCTGGCAGCAAACGGATGTAATTTTCTATTTATCGGTCCCATAGACGGATGCCGCTGGGTTATGCCCTCTGTTGCGGCAGTAAACGCATTCCACGTCTACGGGAAGCGCTCCGGGGGAATCTGTCCCCTGACAAAAGAACACCCCATGTACAAAGTGCTGTAGCAAATCTAATATAATCAGACCTTGGGAGGTGAAATGATTATGTTTACTTATATTATGGTATTTGTTATTGCTTTTGCCGGAGCGTTTGTCCAGGGTATTACAGGCTTTGGATCCGCTATGGTGTGGATGTCCTTTCTTCCTCTGGTTATTGCCCTTCCGGAAGCATCGGCACTGACCCCGGCTATGCTCACTATTATTGGTATCCAGATGACCATTAAGCTCCACAAAAATATCAACTGGAAAATGAGTGTTGTACCCCTCGTGGTATCCTTTATCAGCACAGCCATCGGCGCGTGGATTATGACATTTACAACAGCCACCACGATGCAGCTGGTATTGGGCGTATTTCTTGTAATTGTAGGCATTTATTTCTTTGCTACCATGAAGAAAACCATTAAGATCAAGCCCACCTATGCTAACGGAGGGATCGCGGGATTTGTAGCCGGCGTTTTTACAGGACTGCTGAACATCGGGGGACCGCCTCTGGCCATCTACTATAATGCAGCGGCGGATTCTCCCCTTCAGTATAAAGCCTGTATCGAATTTAACTTTTTTATGATGTACGGGTGGGCCACTATCCTCAAATTCATGTCAGGTTCCTATACCACTGAGACAGTAAAATACCTGATACCCGGGGCCGTTGCCGTTATCATCAGCGGTATCGCCGGCCTTCACCTGTTTAAGAAATTCAATAAAAAAATTGTGTCTATTCTTGTGTATACCATGCTGATTATTATGGGAGCTTACCAGTTCTGCAAAGGCATGAAACTATTTTAAGGAAGAGGGGATCCCATGGTTTACTTCATATTAGCTTTGGCAGCCACTGTCATCGGTACAGTAGTAGGTGTGGGGGGAGGTATGATCCTGCGGCCCCTGCTGAATCTCTTTGATGTCTCAAAAGGTCTGGCCTCCTTCACCTCATCCTTTACTGTCCTTGCAATGGCAGCTACAAATCTGATTACCTATAAGGCACAGGGCAATAAGGTAAAACTAAATAATATTGTCTATATGGGCTTCGGAGGGATTGCCGGCAGCTTTGTAGGCGCTTCCATGATGGCATATGTCCCTGCAGATACTGTAAACAAAGCGTATTTGGCCGCCATTCTGGTCATGCTGGTATCTGTAATTGTTCGGGAGAGAGTAAAGATGAAGGCCGTGGAGAATCCTCTCCTCAAGGTGCTTCTCGGTATGAGCTGCGGTATGCTTTCCAGCTTTTTCGGTATAGGGGGCGGGCCGTTTTTAATGACTGTGCTTCTGGTGTTCCTGGATTTGGAGCCAAAGGAAGCCGCGATACAGAGTATCTTAATAACCCTTCTCACAACTTCCGGTTCTATGGTACGCTATACCATGAGCGGATACGCAGATCTCTCTTTGGTTCTCTACTGTGTCCCTGCAGGGATCTGCGGCGGCTTGATCGGGCGGAAGGTCACTGATATGATTACGCAAAAGACGGTACGGCTGATGTTTTATATGGTACTGGCTGTCATTATGCTGGTGCAGATTTATACCGTAGTATTTAAGTAGAAAAGAATACAGCAGGGCAGAAGCCAGGAGAATGAATCATCGTGGAAAAGATAAAGACAATAACTTCATTTGATCTCATGTTGAAGAAAGAGCGCATCTTCCGGACAGCAGAGTGTTATCCCGGGATGCCGTCTTACAGAAAAGCAGAAAAAATATATCCCGAAATTGTACAGGGTCTGCGAAAAGCCGTATCTCCCTGTGCATGGATCTACTTTGGCAAAGCTCACTGGTACTGCCTGCTCACCCTGGGCAGGGAGGCAGAACCTTATGTTGTCTCCTGTGCAAAGGACACCCTCCTGAAAGGACTGCTGGCAGATAAAGCCGCCGAAGAGCTGCTCTTCTCTATGGATGAGGCCGTAGCTGCTGCAGTAAAGGCAGAGTGCAGAAGAAGGGAGGTGGGAATCAAAAGGCGTTTAGAAGCTCCCGGCCAGCTGCCCTGGAAAGCACAGCAGATCATCCTAAAGAAAATAGAAAAAAACCAGCATACAGGAGTTACTGTAAGCGACAGCTATGTCTTTCATCCCCCCAGGAGTATGGGCTATATTCTGGAGCTAACCCACAATCAGGATTGCTTTGCCGCCGTTCATGACTGCAGCACCTGTAAAAACGAAGAATGCCTAAGAAAATGCGGAAAGCCGCCGTTGTCTGAGCCCTTTGTTCAGACAGCAGAAAAACCGGACTGATATCCGGTTTTTCCTGCTGTTCTATTCACACTTTGTAAAATACATAGAGATTCCCTGGCCTCCGCCGATGCACATGCTGATCATTGCATCTCTCTTATCTGTACGCGCCAGCTCATACATTACCTTAACTGTAAGCACGGCGCCCGTAGCCCCAATGGGATGACCGATGGAGATTCCCCCTCCGTATATATTTACTTTCTCCATATCCAGGCCAAGATCCCTGGATACCGCCACTGCCTGGCTGGCAAAGGCTTCATTAATCTCAAACATGTCTATGTCCTGTAAATCCAATCCCAGCTTTCCGGCCAGCTTTTCGCTGGACAGCTTAGGCGCATAGCCCATAAGCGCCCCGTCATTGCCGGCCACCGCATATCCTCTGATGGTAAGCACCGGCTTTATTCCCAATTCCTCTGCCTTCTCCCGGCTCATAAGAACCACCGCAGCTGCCCCGTCATTCAGGCTGGAGGCATTCCCCGCGGTAACCGTCCCATCCTTTACAAAGCAGGGTCTGAGCTTTTGCAGCTTTTCGATGGTCTGTCCGTCTCTGGGACCCTCGTCGGTGTCGAACACAGTGACATTTCCTTTCCGATCCTTTAACTCCACAGGGAGAATCTCATCCCTGAATTTTCCGTCTTTGATTGCCTGTACTGCCCTTCTGTGGCTTTCCAGGGCAAAGGCATCCTGCTCCTCTCTGGACACATGGTACTCCCTGGCTACGTTTTCCGCCGTTACGCCGTTGTGGTAAGGTCCTAACGGCCATGTGAGAATATCAATCACCCCGTCCTCAAAAACTTTGTGCCCCATTCTGGCCCCCCACCTTGCGTCCTTCACATAATAAGGCAGCTGGGATATGTTTTCCGCCCCCCCGGCCACTACTACGTCAGCATACCCGGTCTGAATCTCCATCACAGCGTCCGCAATGGCCTGAAGCCCGGATCCGCATTGTCGGTTTACAGAGTATGCTGTAGTCTCATTGGGAAGTCCTGCCTTGAGGCTGATGGCCCTGGCTACAAATCCATTCTCTGCGATCTGCCCTACCTGTCCGATGATGACTTCATCCACCTTTTCCGGTGGAATTCCCGCACGTTTTACTGCCTCTTTTACCACCATGGCTCCCATATCGATAGCGGAAATGTCCTTCAGGCTTCCCCCAAAAGCCCCCACCGGGAGCCTTACACCGCTTACTGCTACAACTTCTTTCATATTACTTTCCTCCTCATTTTATCAGAACATCTGCTGTTTACTCATATTTGTAGAATCCCCGGCCGCTCTTGCGTCCCAGATGACCAGCTTTCACCATAGTCTCCAGCAGGGGACAGGGCCTGTATTTACTGTCGTGGAATCCTTCGTACAAACCCGTCATGGTTGCCAGCATCACATCCACCCCTACAAAGTCCGTCAGCTCCAGAGGACCCATGGGGTGGTTTGCCCCCAGCTTCATGGCATTGTCCACATCCTCCGGTCTGCAGCCTTCCATTACCATAAATGCCGCCTCATTCTGCATAGGAACCAGAATCCTGTTTACCATAAAGCCCGGGAATTCAGGGGCATCTACTATGGTCTTTTTTATGCGCCCTGTAAATTCACGCACCGTGCGGTAGGTGTCGTCGGAGGTGGCAAGCCCCCGGATAAGCTCTGCCAGCTTCATTACAGGTGCCGGATAGAAGAAATGGACGCCCATTACCTTGTGCGGCCTTTTTGTGGCGGCGGCGATCTCTGAGATACTTAAGCCTGAGGTGTTGGAAACGAGGATGGTCTCCTCATCTGCATATTGATCCAGGTTTGCAAAGGTTTCCTTTTTTATATCAATTTTTTCAGGAACTGCCTCCACAATCAGAAACGCGCCTTTCACATCCTCGTATGTGCTGCTGTAGGATATTCTTCCCAGGGTCTCACATTTTTCCTCTTCCGTCATCTTCCCTTTCTGCACTTTTTTGTCAAACAGAGTGTTCAGATTATCCTCTGCCTTCTCCAGGGCACCTGGAAAGACATCCACATTTACTACCTCATATCCTGCCTGCGCACAGGTCTGGGCGATGCCGCTGCCCATAAGTCCGGCACCGATTACAGCTACTTTATTCTGTTCCATTTCCTCTCATCCTTTCTTTTGGGTCCTCTGCCCCTTTTTTACAGCACCATGCCGCCTCCCACATTAATAACCTCTCCGGTAATATAGTCTGCTTCCTCTGAAGCCAGAAAAGCTACCATATTCGCAACATCCGAAGGCTTGCCTGCGCGGCCCATAGGAATTTTTCCAACCATAATGTCCCACACCTTTTCCGGAACGCCTCTGGTCATATCTGTCTCTATAAAGCCCGGACAAATGGCATTGCAGGTTACCCCTTTTTTTGCCAGTTCTCTGGCCGCTGTCTTTGTCAGTCCAACCACGCCCGCCTTAGAGGCCGCATAATTAGCCTGTCCCACATTACCCAGCCAGCTGGCAGAAGAGATATTAATAATGGCGCCGCTCTCCTGTTCCCGCATCAGCTTTGCGGCTGCCTGCGTCATATAAAAAGTCCCTGTAAGGTTCACGGCAATTACCTGATCCCACTGTTCCACAGACATTTTGTGCAGCATGGAATCCCGGTTGATCCCGGCATTATTCACCAGAATATCCACCTTCCCGTATGTGCTCAGTGTCTTCTCAAATAACGCGTTTACCTCATCCAGGACCGCTACGTTGCAGATTTGGTAAGAGGCTTTTCCTCCGGACGCCTCAATTTCCTTAACCACGCTTTGGGCATTTTCCTCCACCATGTCACAGATCATTACACTGGCCCCCTCTTGTGCCAGTTTAAGGGCAATTCCCTTTCCCAATCCTCTGCCTGCGCCTGTTACAATAGCTGTTTTTCCTTCTAATCTCATCTTGTTTCTCCTCTCTTTTTACAGTTTCATATTCATAGGTCCCTGGTTAAACAGCCGCACGTCCATGGGAGCCAGCTCGCTGCTTATTATAGGGGCAAAATCCATCAAATCCAGTACCTGGGTTTTTAAGTCAATGCCGGGAGCTATCTCCGTCAGCATTACCCCTTCCGGCACAAACTTGAATACCGCACGCTCAGTTACCACATACACTTCCTGACTCTTTTCTCTGGCCAGTTTCCCGTTAAAGGAATATTGGGCTGCCCGGCCTACCATTTTCCGGATCCTTCCTTCCTTTACTATGGTCAGTCTTTGATTTTCAAAGGAAAATTCGCACCCGCCTGCTGTAAAGGTACCGCAGAACACCACTTTCTTGGCATTCTGTGTGATATCTATAAAACCGCCGCATCCCGTACACCTGGGCCCCATTTTTGTGGCGTTAATATTCCCTTCTCCATCCAGCTCCCCAAATCCCATAAAGGTAATGTCAACGCCGGCTCCGTTGTAGTAGTCCATCTGCTCATGGTGGCCTATCATGGCATACAGATTCCGGCCGATGCCGAAGTCTATTCCTCCGGCCTGTACTCCGCCGTAGATACCGGATTCTACGGTAATCATAATATCGTTATTGATCCCTTCTTCATTGCTGATATTCCCTATTACGTCGTTGGGTATCCCCGTACCCAGATTTACCACGCATCCGGCATATACCTCCTGTACAGCCCTCCTGCCGATAAACTTTCTTACGTTTAATGGAAGAGGCTCTATGGCATTCTGAGGAACCCTGGCCTGTCCGCTGTAGGAAGGGTCAAACACCCAGGATGAAGTCTGCCGGTGATCCTGCTCTGGATTTTCACACACCACGATCCCGTCAATAAAAACGCCCGGCACCGTAACGTCCTTAGGGTTCAGCGTCCCTGTCTGCACCACCCGCTTTACCTGGGCGATTACTTTTCCTCCGTACCTCTTAGCCGCAAGGACTGCGGGAAGGACTTCCAGCTTCATGGCCTCCTCCGTAGTCGTCAGATTCCCCATCTCATCGCATTCCGTGCCTCTTATGAGGCATACATCGATAGGTATCTCCCGGTAAAACATATATTCCTCTCCGTGTACATCCATAATTTCCACGATGTCATCCAGCTTTTTGGTCCGGTCATTCATCTTGCCCCCCTCATATCTGGGATCTACAAAGGTACCGAGCCCTACTTTTGACATTTTTCCCGGCAGACCGCAGGCCATGCTTCTGTATAGCTGGGCAATCTGTCCCTGGGGCAGGCAGTATGCCTCCACCTGGCTGTTGGCAATCATCTCCATCCACCGGGGCTGCAGACCCCAGTGGGAACCAATAATTCTCTTCACAAGACCCTCATGGGCAAGATGCTGTATCCCATCCTTCCGGTCGCTCTGCCCGCAGGAGTGAAGCAGCGTCAGATTAGAGGGGTGTCCGGTTTCCAGAAAGGAAGCCTCAATCCCTTTTAAAATAGATTCGCACGCGCTCACCAGCGTCATCCCCACCGGACACAGGGTCATACCGTCTTTCAGATATCCGGCCGCTTCTTCTGCGGTAATAAACTTAGCTTTCAACATTCTTTACTCCTCCATTAACATTTTCCTGATGGCAATCTTATCGGTTTTCCCATTGGGTGTCTGGGGAACCTTATCAACAATCTTTATTTTTACCGGAACCTTATATCTGGCGATTCTCTCCCCCAGATACTGCTGAATGGATTCCTGTTTCAGGCCGCTCCCCGGTTCCAGGCAGACCACAGCGGCAGCCACCTCCCCGTAGAGGTCATCCGGAATCCCTGTCACAGCGGCATCCTGTATTCCATCCATCATTTCCAGCTCATTCTCCACATCAAAGCACCAGATTTTTTCTCCGCCCCGGTTTATCATATTTTTGATCCGGTCAACCACGAACAAGTAGCCGTCCCGGTTAAAGTATCCCAGGTCGCCGGTCCTGAGCCATCCGTCCCGGAGCGTATCAGAGGTCTGCTTATAGTAGCCGTCCGGCACCAGCGTACCGGATATGCAGATTTCCCCTACCTGGCCATCCTCCAGCTCTTTGCCATTCTCATCTGTAATCTTAAACCGCGTACCGGGTACAGGCAGTCCCGAGGAGCCGATATACGGACTGGAAGCAGCATCTTCGGGAAAAATCGTTCCGGGAGATGTGGTCTCCGTGAGGCCATACACCGTATGAAAGCTGGACTTTGGCAGCCATCGGTGCAGTCTGCGCAGTTTATCCTTCGGCATATTGCTGCTCCCGCAGGCAAAAGAACGAAGACTTTCTATGGAGGGCGTCCCTTCCCCTGCCTGTATGATCAGATTAAAGGCTGTAGGGGAGGCGTGAATAAACGTGAAGCCATACCTTCTGGCCTCCTCCACAATGCGCGCTCCGTCAAAAAACTTGTGGAGATAGAGATGTCCTCCGGTATAGACAAACAGTCCCAGAAGGGCTACCAATCCGGTGATATGATAGATTGGGGTTGCAATCACCGACACATCCCTCTCCGTAATTCCCAGGGTTCTTCTGTACACCTCAACCGCGTGCATGATATTATAGTTTTTTAACAGCACTCCTTTGGACTTGGAAGTGGTCCCCGAAGTAAACATAATAATCGCAGGCTTCTCCCACCCGCCGCCCGAGTATGGATCCCGGCCGCTGGTTTTTACATTAAAACCGGCTGCCCTGTATTCATCGCTGTATCCCCACCCCTTTTCGGCGTCAGTCACTACCACCATCTTTTCTCTGGGATAGATTTCAGGGAACCAGCCTGCGTATGCCTCGTCGCAGATTATATATTCTGCTTCCGCTCTGCAGGCCAGAGGCAGCACTTCGGATTTCCTGAACTTTCCCGGCAGAGGAACGGCAACAGCCCCCAGCTTTTGCAGGGCCAGAAATGCCATGCAGAATTCCACGCTGTTATACAGAATAAGCCCCACATGCGTGCCCTCGCCTATCTGCTTTTCCTTTCCCAAAAACTCTGCCAGTATCTCCGTCTGTTCCAATAGCTGTGCATAACTGCTGGTTTTTCCGTAATTATCGGTAACTGCCGGCCTTTGGGGAAATCTTTCTGCTGTGTGTCTCAGGGCCTGGTACAGATTATCCATAAGGCCCGGAAACGTTTCAATTGTCTTTTCCCCCAAGGTTTTTCTTTCCATCCCTCCGGGGCATCTACCCTTCCATAGTTCATAGCCGTCCTTCATACTGCTTACCCTCCGCAAAGGTTGCATTTACGCAACCGATTTCTCTTTTATGTATCATAGCAAATGATTTTTTTATCGTCAATGTATAACATTCACATATTAAACCCCTTCCGTTTGTGCACTTTTTATATTCTTCTATTATAATGCAATTTTTTAGGACCCCACCTGTTATTTCCTCTATTTTTGTCCATTTTTTACAATTTATTTACCCATTTTTTATATTCATATACCAATTTGTTTATTTTTGCCACAAACCCCATTGTATTTTCATGGTTCATGTGCTATTATTTGGTTACCGAAAAAGAGAAATCGATTGCGTATTTATTTTCGATTTTCTCGTTATCGATTCCCTGTATTAAAATATATCCAGGAAAATTTATGAAGAAAGGAGTGGAACGTTTATGAAAAAAGGAGTGAAAATTGCATTTGTAATCTTTAATATCATTTATTTCTTTTTCGATTACATTGTTGTGACAGTTCTCCCCAACCCGATTTTGTTCGGATGGCTGCCGCTGCAGCTGGGAATTCTTCTGTTTCTGCCAGTACCTGCGGCAATCGTCTGGGGAATATACTTTAATGCCTTTTTCAAGACACAGAAAGATTTAAAATAATCTATTGATACTAACTCTTTCATAAGAGATTCGGGAGGAATATTATGAAACCAGCAATCTTTATCAGTTTAGGAATTCTAGTCTATGCCGTGTTTATCGTCTGGCATGGCTTTCGCTCCTTTAAATCCACAAGTGAATCATCTGAAAAGTTTTTTACAGCCGACAGGGGCCTGAATCCCTTTGTGCTTCTGTGCACCACATCCATTTCCGTTTTCAGTGCCCTTGCCTTCTACGGTGCACCCTCAGGCATTTATAAAGACGGAATCGGCTTTTATTCAAATACCGGCGGTATGGTAGCCGGACTCTTATTTGTAATTCTGGGCTACCGTCTCTGGCTTTTAGGGAAGGAATATGGATTTACCACACCAGTAGACTACCTTCGTTCCAGATACTATTCCGATGGGTTTGGCTTATTTATCTCCATCGTTCTTGTTCTTTTTATCGTTCCCTATGTTGCCATGCAGCTGATCGCCATCGGGGATGCAGTCGTTGTCACCACAGAGGGAATGGTACCCTACGTTGTGGCGGTGGCCGTTGGCACAATTGTAGTATCCTTACATATTATCGGCGGCGGTATGGGATCTGTTGCCTGGATGGATACGTTTCATATGGTGCTGGGATTCGGCACTCTGATTACTTTAATTGTATATCTCACTATGACCTACTTCCCCAACGGGGGATTCGCGGAGGCGGTTGCCATCATGCAGCAGAATGGTACCTATGATATTCTGTCCTGCCCCGGTCCCAACGGTACCTTCAACTGGAAGGGAATGCTGGGCAACGCCTTAACCGGCGCCATTGCCACCGTTGTCTGGCCTCATATTTTTATGCGTACCTTCGTGGCCTCCAGCAAAGAGAACTTCCGTCAGATGTCCTGGATGATGCCGATTTCTTATGTACTTGTGTACTCCCCCATTGTTATCATCGGGGCCATCCTGGCACCTGCCATTCTGGGAAAAGGATTTGCACAGCCTGACAACATCGTTGCTGTTTTATCCACTCAGTACGCACCGCCCTTTATTGCTTTTATCTCTCTGCTCTGCCTGTTTGCATTTGGTGTGTCCACTGCAGACTCCTTACTTCTGTCTGCCAGCGCCATGGCATCCAGGGATATTTATCTGCATCATGTGTATGAGCTGAAGGGCCGTACCTCAGATCCAAAACAGGTGGTAAAGTTCGGCAGAATCGTACTTTTGGTTCTCATGGTCGTTACACTTGTAATTGTTGCCATTAAGCCTGCATCAATCACAGATTATGCCTATAAGCTTTCGTCGCCGTTCTTTGCCCAGATTCTGCCCGCCACCGTATTCGGACTGTTCTGGAAGAAAGCTACAAAGGAGGGGGCAATTGCAGGCACTGTGTCAGGACTGATTGTTGCCATTATATTCACCTTTTTTATCACGCCTCCGTTAGGCTTTTCCGCACTCATCTGGGCTTTGGTGGTAAACACCATCCTTCTGGTAGCTGTCAGTATGTTCACAACAGTACCCGAAGAAATTGTTGCAAAATACCATAAGAGAATTGACTCCATTATCTACTCCGGCGCAGAGCTTACCTCACTGACAGACGCTACGATTGCCTCTGTTAATGCGAAAGCCGCTGATGCCAGATAAAAGATAATACATAACAAGAAAGGACGCTGCACATGTTTGGTTTTAACAAGACGAGCCTCGCCCCCGCCCCGCGGGAAGAATACCTTCATGAGGTCATCCCCAATACCTATCATTTAATTCCGTTTCAGGTATATCAGGTAGGCATCCTCCATCCGGATACCTGGCAGGTATACATTAATCCCAGCAAGACCTTTGCGTTCCACGACGGATTTGCCAAGATAGACCGCTCCGCGGAGAAAAGCTGTCCGGATCAGGCCTCTCTGGCCCTGCGCTGGGCCAAGCTGAAAAAGGAAACCACTATTGATGAATATATGGACGAGATAAAGCTCCAATATGAGAAGAAGCAGAAGAAAAACAAAAAGGACAGTTTTAAGATACTGTCCATGACCCCTGTGGAAGACCTGCCTCACAAGGCATATCTCATGGAGTCTTCCATCCGTGCAAACCATTCGGTATACCGCACCCTGGGCAAGGAGGAATCTATACTGTCGCTGCAGCTTACAACCTACTGCGACGTAACCAAACGTCTTGTCATTGCCAGCCTGGCTTCTACTCCTGAAGATTTTGAGTCAAAACGGGAAACTTACAGAGAAATTCTTTTTTCTCTCACCTGTCATTAAGTAAAAACCGCCGCATTTTCCATAGAATGCGGCGGTTTTCTTATTTTCGGGTGAGGCCTTCATTGCTTTTTCCCCCGGATTCTGTATAATATGTAATAAAGCTTGTATTGGCGTCAGAACATTGAGAATGAGGAGTGCACTATGAAAGAACATTCTTATACCATAGCGGAGGTGGCAAAAATGCTTGGGGTATCCCCCTCCACAGTTTCCAGGGCAATGAATAATTCCCCGGGTGTCAGCAAGGCCGTGCGGGAAAAAATATTGGATTTTGTTGATGAGATCGGCTATCACCCCAACACCATCGCCCAAAGTCTCAGCCGGGGCACCAGTAATATGGTAGCTTTAATCCTGGGAGACATCAGAAATCCCTTTTACTCTGATCTGGCCTTTTACATCCAGCGTCATCTCACAGAGCAGGGATATATTGTAACAACCTTCAACAGCGAATATGATCCCGATAAAGAGGCCCAGTACATGAGGATCGCCCAGCAATACAGCTACGGGGGTATTATCCTTGTGACCGTGAACTCGGAAGCGGCCGACAAGTATCTCACCAATATGGATATACCTCTTTTGATGGTAAACCGCATTACCTCGAACTACGATGGCTCCCTGGTGGTTACAGATAACTTCCAGGCCGGATACATCGCTACACGTCACCTGATTAATCTCGGCCATAAGGAGATCGGCTTCATCTCGGGCCATCATCAGAGTTCCACAGCTTCCTATGACCGGTACCGGGGATTTCGGCAGGCCCTGTCCAATTATCACCTGGAATACAGGGAAGAGTACTGCAGCTATAACAAGGACTGGAGACTGGAAACCGGCTACCAGGCAGCCGAGGAGTATTTTGCTAAAGATGCAGACAGCCGCCCCACTGCTCTTTTGCTGGCCAATGACCTTCTGGCCATTGGCTTCATGGATTACTGCGGCAGCCATGGAATTAAGATACCGGACGAGCTGTCCATAATAAGCTTTGACAATATCGAATACGCCAATCTCTCCCAGATTCAGCTGACCACCGTGAGCCAGCACGTAGAACTTATGAGCGAAGAGGCTGCACAGCTGATGGTCTCACTGATGACAAAATCTCAGGTAGAACCGAAACGGATTATCCTGGAGCCAACCCTGGTAATCCGCAAGACAACAGGCCCCTGTCCGGGTATGTAAAATCGTCTGTCAATCGGGTAGGAGGTAAATAATTATTTTATTTACCGTCCTCCCACACCACCGTAC
>OLQH01000336.1_pt1 | contig 54288 bp, 49 predicted proteins | sample 1672671 | NCBI WGS metagenome assembly OLQH01 (sample SAMEA3136712, study PRJEB25190) | human gut metagenome
ACTGTAAGGAATGTGGAGGTAATTTGATTGAAAAAAACAAAACAAGTGAATAATGGCGGCTCCAAGCTGAAAGTAATACCTTTGGGCGGGCTGGAGCAGATTGGACTGAACATTACTGCCTTCGAGTACGAGGACAGTATTGTTGTGGTGGACTGCGGTCTTTCGTTCCCCGACGACGATATGCTGGGAATCGATATGGTGATCCCGGATATCACGTACCTGAAGGAAAATGTGGACAAGGTAAAGGGCTTCGTGATCACCCACGGACATGAAGACCATATCGGAGCGCTCCCCTATGTATTAAAGCAGCTGAATATCCCCGTTTATGCCACCCGTCTGACGATGGGAATTATCGAAAACAAGCTTAAGGAGCACAACCTTCTGAATCATACCAAGAGGAAGGTTATCAAATTCGGCCAGTCCATTAATCTGGGCCAGTTCAGGATTGAATTCATTAAGACAAACCACAGTATTGTGGATGCGGCAGCTCTCGCTATTTACTCCCCGGCGGGCACCGTTGTTCATACAGGGGACTTTAAAGTGGATTATACACCGGTATTCGGTGATGCCATAGATCTGCAGCGTTTTGCAGAAATCGGGAAAAAAGGCGTACTGGCTCTGCTGTGCGACAGCACTAACGCCGAAAGACCCGGCTTTACACCGTCCGAGAGGACTTTGAGCCGCATTTTTGACACCATTTTCCATGAGCATCCCAATCAGAGAATCCTGATTGCCACCTTTGCTTCCAATGTGGACAGGGTGCAGCAGATTATTAACTCTGCGTATAAATACAACCGTAAAGTTGTTGTGGAAGGCCGGAGCATGGTAAATATCATTGATACTGCCATGAACCTGGGCTGCCTGAATATTCCTGAAAATACGCTGATTAATATTGAACAGCTCAAGAATTATCCGGATGAACGCACCGTTATCATTACAACGGGGAGCCAGGGAGAGAGCATGGCGGCTTTGAGCCGTATGGCGGGAAGCGCACACAGGAAGATTTCCATTACTCCCAATGATGTTATTATTTTCTCTTCCCATCCGATCCCCGGCAACGAGAAGGCGGTTACCAAGGTAATCAATGAGCTTTCCATAAAGGGTGCGGAGGTAATTTTCCAGGATGTCCATGTATCCGGACATGCCTGCCAGGAAGAGATCAAGCTGATTTATACACTGGTACAGCCCAAATATACCATCCCTGTCCACGGTGAATTCAAGCACCGTAAGGCGCAGTCAAGGCTGGCGGCGGATCTGGGAATACCCAAGGAAAATATTTTTATGATAAATTCCGGAGATGTTCTGGAAATGGATGAGGAAAAGGCCCAGGTGACCGGCAAGGTACAGGTTGGCTCCATTCTGGTTGACGGCCTTGGCGTCGGTGATGTGGGCAATGTGGTGCTCAGGGACCGCCAGCATCTGGCGGAGGACGGAATCATGATCGTGGTCCTGGGGCTGGATTCCGCTACAGGACAGCTGGTAAGCGGACCGGATCTGGTATCAAGAGGCTTTGTATATGTGAAGGAATCCGATGAGCTGATGGAAGAGGCAAGAGCCCTGATGACGAATGTCCTTGACAACTGCATAGGCCGCGGCTGCAGCGACTGGGGCAAAATCAAATCCACAGTGAAGGATTCTCTCGGTGATTTCATCTGGAAAAAGACGAAACGCCGTCCTATGATACTTCCCATCATTATGGAAGTCTAGATGAGTGAAACGGAGTGATAAAAGGATGGAAGTACAGGAAGCTCTGGAACAGCTGGCCCAGGCGATAAAGGACTCTGACATATACCGGGAATACCGCAGACAGAGCGAGAAAGTGGATAATACGGGCGATATGCGGGAAAAGATTGATGAGTACCGCGTCCGTAACTTTGAATTGCAGAATTCGGTTCAGACAGAAGATTTACTTGACAAGCTGGATGCTTTTGAGAGAGAATATGAGAAATTCAGGGAAGACCCGTTGGTGGAGGAATTCCTGGATGCCGAACTGGCTTTCTGCCGTATGATGCAGGAAATTGACGTAAAACTGGCGGAGGCAATGGATTTTGAGTAGGAAGGGAAAAAAGCGGTCGATGAAGAAAAAAGAGGCAGCGGGAATGGCGGTGCATTCCGTAATTAAAATCGTTGTAATCGTACTTGTGGTCATGGTCATCTACCGTCTGGGAAGCATGGCCTTTGAATACGGGGAAAGAATCTTCGGAGAACCGCCGATGGCAGATGCCCCCGGAACTGATATAGAAATTATGATTCAGAACGGCGACGATGTGAAGGTGATTGCGCAGAAGCTTGAGGATGCGGGGCTGGTCCGTGACGCAGGCCTGTTTGTCCTGCAGGAGAAGCTGGCCGGCTATAAGGATGGCCTGAAAGCGGGAGCCTATACGCTGAACACCTCCATGACGCCGGATGAAATGATACAGATTATGGCGGCCTCTTCGGAGGAGGACCAGGACGGGGAAGGAAGTTAACCTATGATAACCGATGAACGCCTGACGGCCTTCATCAATTCCCTGGATACGGGGAATCCGGCATATCTTAACGAACTGGAAAAGGAAGCAAGGGAAACCAATGTGCCGATTATCCGCACGGAAACCCAGAGCCTGTTAAGGACACTGATATCCATTAACAGGCCTGCACGGATTCTGGAGGTGGGGACGGCTATTGGTTTTTCTGCCCTTTGCATGAGTGAATATGCACCGCAGGGCTGTCAGATCACAACCATTGAAAAATATGAAAAAAGAATTCCTATTGCAAAAGAGAATTTCCGCAGGTTTGGGAAGGAAGAGCAGATTCACCTGCTGGAAGGTGATGCGGCAGAGGTGCTCAGGGAGTTGAGCGGAAGCTATGATTTTATTTTTATGGATGCGGCCAAAGGCCAGTATCTGCATTTTCTGCCGGATACGCTTCGCCTGTTAAGGGACGGCGGGCTGCTGATATCGGATAATGTGCTCCAGGACGGGGACATTCTGGAATCCCGGTACGCGGTGACCAGAAGGGACAGGACCATCCATGCCCGTATGCGGGAATACCTGTATGTACTGAAGCATCATCCGGAGCTGATTACCTCCGTGCTTCCTGTGGGAGACGGTGTGGCCGTCAGTGTAAAGAGTAAAAATAACGGACTTTGAATTACGCCTGGAGGAAGCTGATTGTGCTTCTTCCGGCGTTTTGCGGATCATGAGCGGCTGTCTGGATATCCGGACTGCTGCTGTAACGGAAAGGGATAAGAACGGTATGAGTGAAAAAAACAGAAAGCCGGAGCTTCTGATTCCGGCCAGTAATCTTGAGGTACTTAAGACCGCGGTTATTTTCGGAGCGGATGCGGTATACATTGGAGGAGAGGCCTTTGGCCTGCGGGCGAAGGCCAAGAATTTTTCCAAAGAGGATATGCAGGAGGGAATCCGTTTTGCCCATGAGAACGGCGTGAAGGTATATGTCACTGCCAATATCCTGGCGCATAACAGGGATTTGGAGGGCGCCCGCGCTTATTTTGGGGAGCTTAGGGAAATCGGCCCGGATGCGCTGATTATTTCCGACCCGGGCATGTTTTTCATTGCCAGGCAGGTATGGCCGGAGGCTGAAATCCATATATCCACCCAGGCCAACAACACCAATTATATGACCTACCGCTTCTGGTGGGAGCAGGGGGCGAAAAGAGTCGTTTCCGCCAGGGAGCTTTCATTGGAGGAAATCAGGGAAATCCGTGAGAATATTCCGGAGGAAATGGAAATAGAGAGTTTTGTGCACGGGGCCATGTGTATTTCTTATTCGGGAAGGTGCCTGCTGAGCAATTATTTTACCGGAAGAGATGCAAACCAGGGGGAATGCACCCATCCCTGCCGCTGGAAATATGCGGTGATGGAAGAAAGCCGCCCCGGCGAATATCTGCCGGTTTATGAAAATGAAAGAGGGACTTTTATTTTTAATTCCAGGGATCTGTGTATGATAGAACATATCCCGGAGCTTATGGAGGCAGGAATCGACAGCTTTAAAATTGAGGGCAGGATGAAAACCGCCCTCTACGTGGCAACCGTGGCCCGTACCTATCGGAAGGCCATTGACGATTATCTGCGTTCGGAGGAGGAATACCGGAATAACCTGCCGTGGTACAGGGACGAAATCGCCAAATGTACCTACAGGCAGTTTACTACCGGATTCTATTTCGGCAAACCTTCGGAGCAGGCGCAGATTTATGACAATAACACTTATGTCAGTGAATATATTTATCTGGGTATTGTCGGCGCTGTCCGGGAAGACGGACTTGCCAGAATCGAGCAGCGTAACAAGTTCTGCACCGGGGACGAAATAGAAATCATGAAGCCCGATGGAAGGAATATCCCCGTTAAGGTGGAACGTATTCTTGATGAGGAGGGAAACGAGGTGGAAAGCGCGCCTCATCCAAGGCAGGTTTTATTTCTGCAGCTTTCGGCGGCGCCGGAACAGTATGATATCCTGAGAGTTAAAAACGATTAACAGCTGCCGGGGAAAGCGCTTTTTTCCGGGCTGCTGTCTGCATATTGTCTGATTTGGGGCATGTTTTTAATTTTTTTGATGCAAGTATAAAAAAGTTGTGATAATATAAGTTGAAAAAACCCGGGCTGCCGGTACTTTGTGTTATGGGCAGCAGAAAATCCGGGGAAGGCGGGGAGTTATGGCAACGGCGCAGCTGTGTTTTTTCCGAAGGTGGAAAGTCGGTTTCCGTCAGGAAACGCATACATAACGGATGCGGGATGCCTGCGGGACTGCGGGCGTGAAAATTTAGAGAGAAAGCCGTAATTCGCGGCGGCGGAATGGAGGATAAAATGAGCGAAGTTTTGAACGTTGAAGCAATTTTCGGCGAAAACGTATTCAACCTGGGCACTATGAGAGAGCGTCTTCCCAAGAATGTATATAAAGAGGTGAAGAAGGTCATGGACCAGGGCGGGGAGCTTTCCCTTGCAACCGCGGACATTGTGGCGAAGGCCATGAAGGACTGGGCTGTAGAACACGGCGCGACCCATTATACCCACTGGTTCCAGCCGCTGACAGGCATTACGGCTGAAAAGCATGACTCTTTTATCGGTCATCCAGATGAAAATGGCAGGATGCTGATGGAGTTTTCCGGAAAGGAACTGATCAAGGGAGAGCCGGACGCGTCTTCCTTCCCCTCAGGAGGCCTGCGGGCCACCTTTGAAGCAAGAGGCTATACGGCGTGGGATATTACCTCTCCCGCTTTCCTGAAGGAGGATGCCACGGGGGTGATTCTTTGTATTCCCACCGCCTTCTGTTCTTATACGGGCGAGGCGCTGGATAAGAAAACACCGCTGCTTCGTTCCATGGAAGCAATCGGGGAGCAGGCGCTGCGTATTGTTAAGCTGTTCGGGAATACGAGAGCTACCAAGGTAACGGCTTCCGTGGGACCGGAGCAGGAGTATTTCCTGGTGGATCGCCAGAAATATCTGAAAAGAGAGGATTTGATTTTCGCAGGCCGTACGCTGTTCGGAGCGCCGGCGCCTAAGGGACAGGAGCTGGAGGATCATTACTTCGGAGTTATCAGGGAGCGCGTGGGCGCTTTCATGAAGGATTTGAACATTGAATTGTGGAAGTTGGGCGTCACTGCCAAAACGCAGCATAATGAGGCGGCTCCGGCGCAGCATGAGCTTGCTCCCATTTATGAAACGGCCAATATTGCGGTAGACCACAATCAGATTATAATGGAAACGATGAAAAAGCTGGCGGAACGCCATGGACTCAGATGCCTGCTGAACGAGAAGCCCTTTGCGGGCGTGAACGGTTCCGGTAAGCACAACAACTGGTCTATCACTACGGATGACGGCATGAATATGCTGGATCCCGGCGAGACACCCAATGAAAACATCCAGTTCCTGCTTGTGCTGGCCTGTATCCTGAAGGCTGTGGATATCCATGCGGATCTGCTTCGTCAGAGCGCTGCTGATGTGGGAAATGATCACAGGCTTGGAGCCAATGAAGCGCCTCCGGCTATTATTTCCGTATTCCTGGGCGAGCAGCTGGAGGATGTGGTAAGACAGCTGATTGAGACCGGAGAAGCCAAGTCCTGCCTTCTGGGCGGCAAACTGATGACCGGTGTATCCACGCTGCCGGATCTCCCCAAGGATGCCACGGACAGGAACAGGACCTCGCCCTTTGCTTTTACGGGGAACAAGTTTGAATTCCGTATGGTGGGTTCCGCGGATTCCGTGGCAAGCCCTAATATTACACTGAATGCCATTGTGGCGGAGGCTTTCTGCGAAGCGGCGGATATTCTGGAAAAAGCGGATGATTTCGATATGGCTGTGCATGATTTGATTAAACAGTATCTGACCGAGCATCACAGGATTATTTTCAATGGAAACGGGTATTCTGAGGAATGGGTGAAGGAAGCGGAGAGACGGGGGCTTCCCAATATCAAGTCCATGATTGAAGCGGCAGGCGCCCTGACTACGGAAAGAACGGTGAAGCTGTTTGAACGGTTTCATATTTTTACCAAAGCAGAGCTGGAATCCCGTGAAGAGATTGAGTATGAGACCTATGCGAAGAGCATTAATATTGAAGCGCTGACCATGATTGACATGGCTTCCAAGCAGATAATCCCTGCGGTTATAAAGTACAGCCAGAAGCTGGCAAAAACAGTGCTTGATGTAAAGGCGGCAGGCGTAGAGCCTGTTGTGCAGGCGGATCTTCTGTCCAGGGTGAACAGCAAGCTTACTGAGATGAAGGAAGCGCTGGAGGTGCTGCAGAGAGAAGAGGCGGCGGCCTTCGCCATGGAAGATGTAAAAGCGCAGGCATTCCGCTATAAGGATGTGGTGGTGCCCGCCATGGAAGCGCTGAGAGCGCCTGCGGATGAGCTGGAAATGCTGGTGGATAAAGCGGACTGGCCGTTCCCTACCTATGGCGATTTGATGTTTGAAGTATAAAAGAACGGGTTTAAGCCCTGAAAAGGGCCCCGGCGGCTCTCATTTGGAACCGCCGGGGGCTGTTTGCCCGGAAAATCCGGCGGTGTTTTTTGGCGGAAAGAGTATTTTTAAAGCGCTTTTTGCTGAAATAAAAAAATTTGAAAAATTTTCAAAAAATTATGAAAAAAGTACTTGCATTATTTCAGGGAATCATATATAATCTATTCTTGCAAGCGGCAAAAAAAGCTTGTACAAAATACAGATAGGGCTATCGCCAAACGGTAAGGCAACGGACTCTGACTCCGTCATTTCAAGGTTCGAATCCTTGTAGCCCTGTTAGGAACCTCAGTGAAGATATTCACTGAGGTTTTTGTTTCTTAAACAGATATGAGGCATATGAGTTGCCTATTGAGGGAGATAATGAGGTGCAGGGTATGATTGCGCTAAAACATATTCGGAATCAGTATTATACTCATTCAGGCAGGCGGAATAATATGATTATAGTTGAAAGAAAAAATGTTGGTTCTGAACGGTTTGACCCGTCTTTTGATAGTCCTGTAAAGTCCTAAAATTAAGGGAAATTTTTTGCATTAATAATTGCAAGTATTAATAAGGTATGTTAAGGTAGCTGTGTAACAACGAAAATGTTTAAAAGGAAGGAGTGATTGCCATGCTGCGGATAACAAAAGGGAAAACAGAATATATGGGACAAAAGGCAAAAGGCGCAGATGCTCTTACTCTAGGCAGGACTGTATAGACGGTTCGTATTTAGAAGATTAGGCGGTTCATATATAGTAAGGCAATCCGGCACCTCTTGTTGAGGTGCTTTTTTTGCGCCCAAAATCAGAAAACGGAAGTATGGAGACAGAAAAATATATGGAAAAGATAACAGGAAAATATGCGCAGGCGGAGATTTTTGCAGACGATGCGGAGGACTATGCAAAGGCGCAGATTGAGATGATATGCAATAATGAGGTGAGCGACGGCTGCATAGTGAGAATTATGCCGGATAGGGATGAGGAAGGAAATCTCTATGTGGTGATCCATTCCGGGAGCCGGCACCTGGGAAAGGAAGTGACCGACTATTATGTGAAAGCCGGGGCGGCGCTGTTAAAGGAGCGTGGGATAGAAACACCCTATCCTCTTACCTGGCTGGAGGGTGAGCTTATGGAGGATTACCTGCATGACCTGCTTACGGTACAGCGTTACGCGCAGCTGAACAGGGAGATTATGGCGGAGGAAATCATGAAGGGAATGAAGCTGAAGGCTCAGGAAGCCCGTTCCTCCGTTCACAATTATTTTGATGCTTTGGAGGGAATTCATATTCTGAGAAAAGGGGCTATCTCCGCGCGAAGGGGCGAACAGATAGTCATACCTGTCAATATGAGGGACGGCATAATCCTGGGAACCGGGAAAGGAAATCCGGAATGGAATTTTTCAGCGCCTCATGGCTCGGGAAGAAAAATCCGGCGGGATGAGGTAAAAGAGAGATATACGGTTGCGGCCTTCCGGAAAGAGATGAAAGGGATTTACAGCAGCTGCATCGCGGCGGACACCCTGGATGAAGCGCCCTTTGCATACCGCTCTATAGAGGATATCCGGGAAAAAATACGGGATACGGCGGAAATTGAGAAGATACTGAAGCCGGTATATAATTTTAAGGCAGGTGATAACAGGTGATATTTCAGATAAGCGTGGGGCAGGGGCCGGAGGAATGTGAACTGGCAGCGGGCAGGATTTTTGAAGCGCTGCAGAAGGAGTTTCCACAGATAGTAAAAATATCCGGGAAGACAGGGAAAGGGAAGGGCTGCTATGAGTCCATTACCTTTAGCGCGGACAGCTCCCTGGCCTTTCTGGAGGGGACGGTGCAATGGATTTGCCCGAGTCCTTTCCGGCCCGGCCATAAAAGGAAGAACTGGTTTATCGATATCAGCATAATTCCCGAACGAAAGGACATCCGGGAAGACGGGGACTATCGTATTGAAAAATTTCACTGTGGCGGAAATGGCGGGCAAAATGTAAATAAGGTGGAAACCGGCATAAGAATAGTTCATATTCCTACTGGGATTACGGCAGTTTCCACGGAAGAAAGGAGCCAGTACCGGAATAAGCAGCGGGCAATGGAGAAAATAGACGCCAGGCTGGCGGATTTGAAGCGGCAAAGGGCGGCAGAGCAGAAAAACCAGGCCTGGAGGGAGCACAGCCGGATAGTCAGGGGAAATCCGGTGAGGGTGTATACGGGAATGGAATTTTCATTAATGGAAAAATAATTTCCGGCCTATGGGGTGAAGCAGTTAACCCGGTGGATTTAATCCACCGGGCTTTTTCGAAAAATTTTTATCTGTCACACAGATTACATGATTCCTGTGTGTTTCATTATTATCCTGTTTTTTATAAATTCTATTTCAGGTAAGGCAGGATTTCTTTAATGAATTTTTCCAGCACCAGCATCTGTTTTTCCGACAGGGTGTCCATCAGAGGCAGCAGACGTTCCAGCTTCCGGGCCGGGGATTCATTTCCGGAATTTTCAACCGGTGTGATGTCCACAATGTCCTCCACGTTCACATGCAGGACAGAACAGATTTTCACAATCTTTTCCAGGGAGAAATTCCGTTCTCCCCGCTCCAGCTGGGCGTAGTACTGGGGATCCATTTCCAGGGCCGCAGCCAGCTTTTCCTGGGTCATATTGTTGAGCTTTCTGTATTTTTTTATGTTTTCATGAACCTGTATCATTACTTTTTCATTCATAAAATGCACCTCCTTATATAAAAAGCATAGAGTGTATTCCTGTAATTAGTAAGATACGATATGCTATATATACCCTTGCAAAAATATATGGTTATGATATGATGTACAATGAAAAATGATTTAAGGTATTTTACGGCAAAACAATAGTGAGATGGAGAGGAAAAGGGGGAAAATGATGTGGAAAAATTTGATGGTTCGGGCAATTATCCCGAAAAGCATCTGGCAGACTGGCCGGAAAATTATCCGGTAAATTACCTGGTAAATTACCATACACACACCGCATATTGCAGGCATGCGGGCGGCACGGCGGAGGATTATGCGCAGGAAGCCTTCAGAAAGGGGCTGGAAACGCTGGGTTTTTCCGACCATCTGCCGTTTCCGGGAGATCCCTTCGGCTACCGTATGCCCTATGAGGAGATAGGGGCTTATATTACAGATGTTTACAGAGAAAAAGAGCGGTATAAGGGACGAATGGAAATTCTCTGCGGCTTTGAAGAGAAATGGGTAAAAGGCAGGTATTCCGGTTGAAAAGATTGATCCTGTATACAAAAAACGGCGGTTTTTCCGCCGCTTTTTGCTGTGTAAATGATATTTGCCGGTCCGGAGGAGGATTTTATTGGATTATTATATTGCTAATAAATTATTTTTTGTTATGATGTATAATAACCAACTGACAAATACTCCGGCGTTCCGGCCTTTGGCTGGTATAAACAGATTGGTTCTTAACGATCCTGGCCGCCGTCTGGGCAAAGGACGGCTATTCCGGGCCTGCGGAATATGATATCCGCCGACTTGTTTAATCAAAGAGTTTCCTGTTATCACCTGGTTTACATGCCATTGTCACCCGGTTTACATAAGGAGGAGCAAATGAAGCTGATAGGAAGAGGCGCAACTGCGGAGGTCTTTGACTGCGGTGATGGTACGGTGTGCAAGCTGTTTATACCGGGCTGCCCTGTGGATGCGGTAAAAAGGGAATATGACAATGCCTGCATGATGGAAGAAATGCGGCTCCCTGTGCCGAAGGCACATAAATTAGCCACGCTGTACAGCAGGGTAGGAATTATCTATGAAAAGATCTGCGGCGAATCCGTGTTGGATAAATTAGCAGCAGGGGAAAGCGTCGACGGCCTGATGGAAAGGTTTGCGCTTCTGCATAAGCGGATAATAAGCTGCCGGACCAGGCAGGGGATGTCCTATAAGCAGTTCCTGCTTTCCTGCATTGGGAGAAAAACACCGGATAAAGAGGCGTTGTACGAAAGGATCGAAGGTCTGCCGGATGCCGATTATCTTTGCCATGGCGATTACCATCCGGGAAATGTCCTAGTGGGCGGCGACGGCTCCTGGAGGGTCATTGATTTTATGAATGTTTGTTACGGCCCCCGGGAATATGACGCCGCAAGAACCTTTTTCCTGCTGGCGCAGGGAGAATTGCCGCAGGAGGTACAAAGTACGGAGGAATCCTTTTCCATCCGCCGAAGGCTGGCTGCTCTTTATCTGGAGAAAATGCAGCTGGATTATCAGGAGATAGAAGGTTATCTTTGTATAATCAGGGAATGCCGGAAATATGAGACTCCCCCTGCCCGTAAAGAGGTTTGACTTCATTTCCCCAAAACAACAGACATTGAATCTCGCGGCATCCTGAGTTATAATAAAATTTCAGACCGGAAAACCGGATAGCCGCATACAGCGGTTTCCGGAGGAGGAAGATATAAGTGTATACATTTCAAAGCAAAGTCAGATACAGCGAGCTGGACCCGGAGCGGAAGCTGAGCATAGCGTCTATTGTAGATTATTTTCAGGACTGCTCCACGTTCCATTCGGAGCAGCTTGGCGTAGGGATTGATTATCTGGAGGAACGTAGTCTTGTGTGGGTGATGTCCTACTGGCAGATTGTGATAGACAGATACCCGAAATTATGTGACAATATAACCATTGGCACATATCCCTATGAATTCAGAGGCTTCATGGGCTTCCGTAACTTTTTTATGGAGGATGATAAAGGGGAGCGCATTATCAGGGCAAACTCTATCTGGAGCCTGATGGATCTGAAGGCCGGGCGCCCTGCGCGTCCCACGGAGGAAATGGTGAAGGCTTATGTGCCGGAGCCAAAGCTTCCCATGGATTATGAGCCGCGCAAGATAAGCCTGGAGGGAGAGGGCAGGAAAATGCCCTCCTTTACGGTAGGGAAACAGCATCTGGACAGTAATCATCATGTAAATAACGGGCAGTATATTTATATGGCCCAGGACTATCTGCCGGAAGGGTTTTCCATCGGGCAGATGCGTGCGGAATATAGAAAGTCCGCGCTGCTCCATGACTGTATTGTGCCTGAGGTGTTTGAACAGGAGGATACGCTGAAGGTATCCCTGTGTGACGGGGCAGGACAGCCCTATGCGGTTGTGGAGTTCAGAAAACAGAAGCAGTGAGGAAAATTATGCAGATTGAATTAGGAAAAATGCAGGAGCTGACGGTTGTAAAAAAGGTGGATTTCGGTGTTTACCTGGCTCCGGAGGACAACAGGGAGGACAAGGTTCTGCTTCCCGGGAAACAGGTGCCGGAGGGCTGCGGGTTGGGGGACCGGATTACCGTATTTGTATACAGGGATTCCAGGGACCGCCTGATTTCCACAACCACAAAGCCCGGCCTGTGCCTTGGCGAGGTGGCAGTGCTGACTGTGGCTCAGACGGGAAAGCTGGGCGCTTTTCTGGACTGGGGCCTGGAAAAGGACCTTTTTCTGCCGTTCAAGGAACAGACGAGACGCGTCCAGGAAGGGGAAAGCTTTCCTGCGGCGCTGTATGTGGATAAGAGCGGCCGTCTGTGCGCAACCATGAAAATTTATCATTATCTGAAAACGGACAGCCCATATCATAAGGATGACCGTGTGAGCGGCCATCTCTATGAAATCAGCCGCCAGTTCGGTGCGTTTGTCGCGGTGGATAATCAGTATTCCGCCCTGATTCCCCCCAGGGAAATGTACGGGGAATTAAAGGTGGGAGATACGGTGGAGGCCAGGGTTATCGCTGTTCATGAGGACGGAAAGCTAGATCTGAGCGTGCGCGATAAAGCCTATCTCATCATAGAAACGGATGCGGATAAGGTCATGAGGCTGATTGAAAGCTTTGACGGCGTGCTCCCTTTCAACGACAAGGCTTCGCCGGAGGTCATTAAAAGAGAGACCAATATGAGCAAGAATGAATTCAAAAGAGCGGTGGGCCATCTGCTGAAAAACGGCCGCATTGAGATTACGGAAAAATCCATCAGAAAGATAAAATAGGAGCAGGGCATGAATTACAAGAAAGTAAACTGGTATTTTCTGGGTGTGATAATGCTGCATCTGGCGGTGGTCGGTGTCTTGATAGCGCTGCAGAATGTGTATCAGATGGGGATGGCCGTCAATCTCCTGGTAAGCGAGCTGATACTGGCGGTACCCGCGGTGATTGCCCTGCTTGCTTCCAAAGAAAAACCGAACCGGGTGCTGGGATTTCATAAGCTGAAAATATCTTCAGTGCTGATGATTATCCTCTATACCTTTCTGATGCAGCCGCTGACGACGCTTTTAAATGCGATCAGCATGCTTTTTGTGGACAATGCCGTCACTTCCATCAGCAGTGAGGTGATGAACCTTCCCTTCTGGCTGACCTTTTTCATGATGGCGCTGTTCGGGCCGTTCTGTGAAGAGTTCTGTTTCCGAGGCGTAGTATACAGAGGTTATCTGAAAAGCGGGAACGTAACGGGAGCGGTTCTTCTGTCTTCCCTGCTTTTCGGGCTGATGCATATGAATTTTAACCAGGCGCCCTACGCGTTTGCTCTGGGCGTTGCCATGGCTGTGCTTGTTGAAGCTACGGGAAGCCTGTGGTCCTCCGTTCTGATGCATGTGATATTCAATGCCCAGTCGGTGCTGCTGATGTATTTTTACCAGCATTTTATGCCTGAGGTATGGCTGCAGCAGACGCAGGCGGCGGTTACCGCCGAGGATATGCTTCCGTTAATCGGCATATACCTGGTTATTGCCGTAGTATGTACGGCGCTGGCAGCCTGCGTGCTCGTATGGCTGTGCAGGAACCAGGGACGGGATGAATATGCGGCGTGGCTTTTGCAGGAGCGGAAAAGCGGGAAGAAAAAGGGCAGGCTGGTAAGCGTGCCGCTGGTAATAGGTATTGTGGTCTGCCTGGCCTACATGCTGCTGAACGTTTTTCTCAGCCGGGGGTAAGCTGTAACGAATCCTGTACCTGTTCAGTCCCTTCACGGGTACTGAGTTTTTCTATAAAACGCCCGCATAAGACAGGCGCGTTGCGCGCCTGGATATTATCTGTTATAATAGGGCATAGGTTATGTGCGGACCGAAAGGCCGCCTGCCGGACAGCTGTTGCAGGACGGCCGTGCCGGCGGAACGATAATGGCTGGGGGGTCTGTGCGCAGAAGGTGCCGGTCTTATTCCTGAGGGCTTTTTTGGGGAAGCCTACGAAGGAAGCGGATATACTGCAGGTGTTGCAGAATATCATGTCGGGGACAGGCATTTTTTGTCAGGGTGAAGGTATGCAGAAATATACGATATTAGGAATTAAATTATATGATTACGGGGCGCGCGAAGCGCTGCGCAATACAGACAGCTTCCTGCACAACGGGGCGCTTAATACGATTGCGTATATTTCCAGTTCCAACCTGGCGCAGGCATCCAAGGATGAACAGCTGAGGGAGTGCCTGGAGGCTGTTGACATGACGATTTGTACGGAACCGGATGTGCTTGAGGCAGCAGGGATAGCCGGAAGGAACAGAATCCGCGAGATTGACGAAAAGGTTTATCTGCGGGAGCTTCTGAAGAAATTTGGCAGAAACCGCAACAGTGTGTATCTTCTGGCGGATACCCATGACAATCTGGAGGTGCTTGGGGAAATCATTTCCGAATATCAGGATAATCTCCTGATCCGGGGCTGCGGCGCCTATGAAGATTTTGGGAACCAGCCGGAAAGACTTGTTAATGCACTTAACGACCTGGCGCCGGATGTGGTGATATCCAGAATGCCGTGGCCGGAGGATCTTTATCTGATGCATGACTATGGACATTTTGTTAATGCGGAGCTGTGGGTTTCCCTCCCCTTTGGAGCGGTGACCTGGGTGCAGAATCCCTCCCTGTTCGCGCGGCTGAAGCGCAAGCTGGTATACCGGGCTTTTGCACATAATGTGAATGAATACAATAAGAAAAGGGACGGGTGAATGAGCCTGTCTTTTTTTTGTTTAGGTTGCCCAGAAGGTAAAAAATAGGATAAATGAAAAAAAAGCTCAAAAGTGCATAAATTTTTTGAGTTTCCTATGGATCTTTTTGTGGTTTTCAATTAAAATGGAAAAAGGGTGTTACAATAGGCAATTTTCCGGCGGCCATAACGTTTGTGGAAATTGCATAGAGAAGGAGTGGGGTAAGAATATGATATCAAATCAGGTATTACAGACGACAATTGACGGGCTGCGCAGCATCGCACGGGTTGACCTGTGTGTCGTTGACGTGGACGGCAAAATGATCGCAACGACATCCGAGGAAATGAGCAATTGTCTGGGTGCTTCACAGGATTTTTCCAGATCCCCCGCAGACAGCCAGGAAGTGCAGGGTTACCAATTTTTCAAAATTTTTGATGAAGCGCAGCTGGAATATATCCTTGTGATCGGAGGCTCCGGCGAGGACGTTTACATGATCGGGAAGATGGTTGCTTTCCAGATCCAGAGCCTTCTGGTAGCTTACAAGGAACGGTTTGACAAGGATAATTTCATTAAGAACCTGCTCCTGGACAATCTGCTTCTGGTGGACATTTACAGCAGGGCGAAGAAGCTTCATATTCCCACGGACGTGTCCAGAGTCGCGCTGATCATCGAATCGGAGAACAGCAGGGACAGCAATGTCCTGGAACTGATGCGCGGCAGCTTTGGCAGCAATAACAAGGATTTCATCACGGCAGTGGATGAAAATAATGTAATCGTTGTAAAGGAACTGGTGGAGGCTGACGCCGGCAAGGAAATCGAACGCGCGGCCAGGACCATTGACGATTTTCTGGAAAAAGAAGGAATTGCGGGCGTGCGTATCGCCTACGGAACCATAGTAAAGGAAATCAAAGAGGTGAGCCGCTCCTACAAGGAAGCCAAAATGGCGCTGGATGTGGGAAAAATTTTCTTTGACGAACGAAACATTATCGCATACAATGAATTGGGTATCGGAAGGCTGATTTACCAGCTTCCCATTCCTCTTTGCAAGATGTTTATCAAGGAAATTTTCGGCGGGAAAAGCCCGGATGATTTCGATGAAGAGACGCTTACCACAATCAATAAATTTTTTGAAAACAGCCTGAATGTATCAGAGACAAGCCGTCAGCTGTTTATCCACAGGAATACGCTTGTATACCGCCTGGATAAGCTGCAGAAGAGCACCGGTCTTGATTTGCGTGTGTTTGAGGATGCCATTACCTTTAAGATCGCGTTGATGGTTGTAAAATATATGAAGTACATGGAAACGTTTGAATATTAGGCTGCCGTTTTTTAGGCCGCCGGGATAGCGAGGTGTAGGTTTTGGGACTTTTTGGTACGAGGAAGACAAAAAGGAGAATTAAGGATGACGGCTCCGTCATAGTTCTTGACAGGGTAAGCAAGAGCTATTCGACGGGCGCTCCTGCTTTGAACGGAGTGAACCTGCGGGTAAAAAAGGGAGAGTTTGTTTTTATCGTGGGTGACAGCGGTTCCGGAAAGTCCACCCTCATCAAGCTTCTGCTGCGGGAACTGACGCCCACCTCCGGCACCATTCTGGTGAACGGACAGAGCGTGGCGGATTTGAAGCCGCGCCAGATACCAAGGTACAGAAGGAACCTGGGGATCGTATTCCAGGATTTCCGTCTGCTGAAGGACAGGAATGTCTATGAGAACGTGGCGTTCGCACAGCGGATCATCCAGGTCCCCACAAAGGAAATCAAACGGAATGTCCCGGCGATTCTGGCGACCGTGGGGCTTGCGGGGAAATATAAGGCAAAGCCGAAGCAGCTTTCCGGCGGGGAGCAGCAGAGAGTGGCCTTGGCCAGGGCGCTGATCAACAGGCCGCCCATCCTGCTTGCTGACGAACCTACCGGAAACCTGGATCCCAAGAACTCCTGGGAAATCATGAAGCTTCTGGAGAAAATCAACGAAGGGGGAACCACAATACTGGTAGTAACCCACAACCGTGAAATCGTAAATGAAATGCGTAAGCGGGTTGTTACGATGAAGAAAGGCGTCATCGTGAGCGACGAAGAAAAAGGTGGTTATATCGATGAGAATTAGTACATTTTTTTATACGCTGAAACAGGGTATTATCAATATTTTCCGTAATAAATGGTTTTCTCTCGCTTCAGTGGCGACTATCAGCGCCTGCCTGTTTCTTTTCGGATTGTTTTATGCGGTGATTGCCAACTTCCAGAGTATTGTGAAAACGGCGGAGGAAGGCGTGTCGGTTACGATTTTCTTCCAGCCGGGTACCACGGAAGAGCAGATGAAGGAAATCGGGGATAAGATAGAGGCGCGGGAAGAGGTGTCCAAGGTGGAATTTACCTCTGCGGATGAAGCCTGGGATTATTACAGGGCAAACTGGATTCCTGAGGAATTTTCTGACGGCTTCCCGGATAACCCCCTTGAGAATTCGGCCAGCTACGCGATCTATATGAAGGATATCGCGGAGCAGGCGGCGCTGGTGGATTATCTGAACACCATACCGGAGATCAAGACGGTCAACCAGTCGGAGCTTGCGGCAACCACCCTGACGGGTGTGAATGCACTTGTGGCATATGTGTCGGCGGGCATTATCCTGATCCTGCTGCTGGTTTCTGTTTTCCTGATCAGCAATACTGTTACCATTGGTATTTCTGTCAGAAAGGAAGAAATCAGTATTATGAAATATATCGGAGCGACGGATTTCTTTGTAAGGGCGCCCTTCGTAATTGAGGGTATCCTGATAGGTATCCTCGGATCCGCATTCCCTCTGGGAACGATTTATGTGTTATACAATAAGGTTGTGGATTATATAGGGACCAAATTTTCCGTACTGTCTAATCTGCTGCATTTCCTGCCTGTAAATACAATTTTTACAACATTGGCCCCGGTCATAGTAATCGTTGGCGTGGGCATCGGTTTCATGGGTAGTTTCATTACGGTCCGCAAGCATCTGCGTGTCTGATAAGACGAAGCGGTTTGTCTGTGCGGTGCGGTGGAGAATATGATAAAGAACAGAAGAGATATCAGTCTTTTGCTCTGCCTTGTGCTTCTTTTTTCCTGGTTTTTTCCGGAAATAGGAAGCGAAGCGGCAACCTCCAGCGAACTGGAGCAGAGCATTAAGGAAAAGGAATCTGCGATAACGGAGGCACAGGAGCAGAAAAAACAGCTTCAGTCCACAATGTCGGATATACAGGCCATGGTAGACAGCCTGGAGAACTCCAAAAATGACCTGGAGGCATATGTAAAGCAGCTGGATGGCAATCTTGCACAGATTCAGTCTAAAATAAATGAGCTGAAGTCCATGATTACTGAAAAGGAAGAGGAAATCAGGGAGACCCAGAAGCAGCTGGAGGAAGCCATTGAGCGGGAGGAGCAGCAGTATGCGGCCATGAAGGTGCGCATCCAGTATTCCTATGAACGGGGAAGCAGTAACTATATTGAGATGCTGCTGGCTTCAAAGAGCTTTGGGGAATTTCTCAACAATGCCAATTACATGGAGCAGATGAATGAATATGACCAGCGGCAGCTGGAAGAGTACCAGAAGAACCGTGAACTGGTGGAAACGTGTAAAAAGGCGCTGGAGGAAGAGCAGGAGGTGCTGGAGCAGGCCAAGGCTGAGGTGGAAAAGGAAGAAGCCGGCCTGGAAACGCTGATCAGCCAGAAGGAACAGCAGATTACTGCTTTTCAGGGCGATATCAGCAATAAAGAGGCTGCCATCAAGGAATATGAAGCGGATATTGCGGCGCAGAATTCCACAATCGCCGCTTTGGAAGCGGCGGCAGCGGCGGAAAGAAAGCAGCTGGAGGAATTAAATAAGCCGAAGGTGACCTATGACGGAGGCATGTTCCAGTTCCCGCTTACTTCTTATAAAAGGATTTCAGATGAATACGGCTACAGAATCCATCCGACGCTTGGTGTGAAGAAGTTCCATAACGGTGTGGATTTTGCAGCGGCCAGCGGCACGCCGATACTGGCGGCCTATGACGGAACCGTGGTGGGCGCCGCATATAACAGCTCCATGGGAAATTACGTCATGCTCAACCATGGGGACGGGCTTTATACAATTTACATGCATGCTTCCTCACTGAATGTCTCCCAGGGGCAGACGGTGACCAAAGGACAGCAGATCGCAGCGGTAGGCTCCACGGGACGTTCCACCGGACCTCATCTGCATTTCAGTGTGAGATTGAACGGGGAATATGTAAACCCCTGGAATTATTTAAAATAGTTTACTATATACTAGAACAGGACGTAAACTTTGGAACCGGGCGGGGGCAGCGGATAAAGCTTGCAGCCCGGTTTTTATTTTCCGGAGCCACTGACGGATAAACATTTAGTAAAACGGCCTGACAGCCGCAGGAATCGAGGTTAACAATGAGTAATAAGAAAAGCTTCTTGGGAGGGATAGTTACAGGAGTACTGGCGGCAGCGCTGATTTTAAGCGGTGTTTTCATGGGGCGTTCCGCCTGGAATCTGTTTCAGGCGTCAAGAGCGCAGGAGGCAGCGTCACAGAGCGCGGCGGAAAACACAGGCAGCGATACTGTTGCCAATCAGCGGACTATGGATAAGCTGAAGCTGCTGGAGGATACCATAGGGAAGTATTATCTGGAAGGCGTGGACGAACAGACACTGGAAAAAGGCGTGTACGATGGGCTGGTTAAAGCTCTGGGAGATCCTTACTCCGTTTATTATTCAGCTGAGGAACTGAAAGAGCTGCAGGACAAAACTGAGGGTATCTATTATGGCATCGGCGCTTATATCGGCATTGATGCGGACACCAGCCTGCCCCGCCTGACGGGGATTATCGAAGGTACACCCGCCCAGGAAAGCGGGCTGCGGGCAGGAGATCTTCTTTATAAGGTGGATGGGGAAGAGGTCCAGGGACTGGAGCTGACGCAGGTAGTCAGCAAAGTAAAGGGCGAGGAAGGCACTACGGTGCATCTGACCATTATCAGAGAGGGTGAGTCGGACTATCTGGAAATTGACGTTGTGCGCAGAAAGGTGGAAAGCCCTACTGTTAACCAGAAGATGCTGGACAACAACATCGGATATATCCAGATTACCGAGTTTGACACGGTAACCCTGGATCAGTTTACGGAAGCCCTGGCAGTATGCCGCGGTTCGGGAATGAAGGGGCTGATTCTTGACCTGAGAGGAAACCCGGGCGGAAATCTGAACACGGTCTGCGATATCGCCCGCGAGATCCTTCCCAAAGGCCTGATTGTATATACGGAAGACAAGAACGGGAAAAGGACGGAATATACCTGCGATGGAACAAACCAGATGAAGGAGCCGCTGGTAGTCCTTGTTGACAGCGGCAGCGCCAGTGCTTCGGAGATCCTGGCCGGGGCGATTAAGGATTATGGAATCGGAACGCTGGTGGGCACAACGACCTTTGGAAAGGGTATTGTGCAGCGGATTATTTCCCTTTCCGATGGATCGGCTGTAAAGCTTACCGTGAGTAACTATTATACCCCGAATGGGAACAATATCCATAAAATCGGTATTGCACCGGATATTGAGGAGAAGTTTGACGGGGAAGCTTATTATAATGACGGTGTGGATAACCAGCTGAATAAGGCGATTGAAGTAATGAACGGGAAGCTGGGGGATGGGCAGTAAACTGTTGGCCGCACGTGTTTGCCGTGCAGGGCTGTGATACAATGGGTACGGTATCATAGCTCTGTTTTTATATAAATATTGAAGAAAAGAATTGAAGTTGAGGACGAAGCGGTTATTCGAAGGCTTCGAAAGAACAGGATTGATAAAATCAAGCGATTCAGCGAGGTGGATTATGGATATAAAAGAAATAATTGACAGTAATTTCAGAGGGAATATATACGTTGTCCAAGACGGTAAGGTGATAATAGAAAATGTATCAGGCTTTGCTGATTTGGCCAATGAAATTCCAAATACGATGGAAACAAAATTTGCAAGCGCATCAGCAGGAAAAGTCTTTGTTGCGGTAGCCATTTTGCAGTTAATTGAACAAGGGAAACTGAATTTTGATGATACATTAGGAAAACTGCTGGATATTGATTTGCACGATATAGATGCAGATGTGACAGTAGAACAATTATTAAATCATACTTCGGGAGTCCCGGATTATTTTGATGAAAGCATTATGGACGAATACGAGGATTTATGGGTTGATTTTCCTAATTACAAAATCAGACATAACAATGACCTGCTCCCGTTGTTTATAGAGAAGCCTATGATGTATCCGAAGGGTGAAAAATTCCAATATAATAATTCAGGGTATGTGCTGCTTGCGTCAATAATTGAAAAAGTAACGGGAATGTATTTTGACAAATATCTGCAGACAAATATCTTTGATGTATGCGGTATGAGCGGAACGGGTTACTATGCACTGGACAGATTACCGGCAAAATGTGCAAATAATTATATTTATTGTGCTGACACAGATGATTACCGTACCAATATTTTTTCTGTTGATGTAAATGGAACAGGCGCAGGGGGAGCGTTTATCACGGTAAAAGATATCCTTAGCTTTTGGACGAATTTATTGAGCGGAAAACTTATTTCAAAGGAGCTTCTCTCAAAAATGTTTACTAAGCAAAGCGGGGACGGTATTGATGCCGAAGAAGGCTATTATGGCTATGGGATATGGATTATTGACAATCCATGTGGCAAAGACTTTGTTTACTTTCAGGGCTGTGACCCCGGTGTGAGTTTTATTTCTGAATATAATCCTAATAATGGCATGATTACTGTTTTGGTAAGTAATTATGGGGATAATGTTTGGAAAGAAATGAGAAAGATCAGAAAGAAATTTTATAAGTAGTATTGTAAAGGTTCAGGATGGTGCGCTGAACTGTTGCCAGAGAAGAAAAAAGCCTCGATATGTATTGCTCTTGTGCCATTGCTTTCTGGGCTGTCTGGTTAATGAAAGCTATATGAGGGGGCTCTTGCATAACTGAGCCTGTCCATTTATTTTTTCATCTACCTATTGAATATTTCGTCCATATTAAACTATAATATGGACGAAAGGGTAAAAGGCTGGACGAAAAGATTCTGTCAAAGCCGGGTACGGATATGAGAACATTTGATTATATGAAACTGGCAGACCGGATGTGGGATAGCGAAATTCTTACTTATGTTGCAAAAATACATGAATATAAAGGAAAGCAGGAACTATATGTGCGGCAGAAGCCTGTGGAGCTGGGACGCCTGGTTGAAATTGCACGGATACAAAGTACTGAAAGTTCCAATAAAATTGAAGGCATTGTCACCACAAGCACGCGAATAAGACAGTTAATGGATTACAAGACCATGCCAAGAAACAGGGATGAGAGTGAAATTGTTGGATATCGGGATGTACTGAATACCATCCATGAAAGCTATAACTATATTCCCCTCAGACCGGTCTATATACTGCAGTTGCATCGTGATTTATTAAAACATGCCGGCTTGTCATATGGCGGTCAATTTAAGAACATACAGAACCATATTAATGAGACAAAACCAGACGGAACTGTAGTGACACGCTTTATTCCGCTGGCCCCTTATGAAACAGAACCAGCGATTGAGGCCATCTGTGAAAGCTATCGTCAGACATTGGCCATGGAGGTCATAGACCCTCTGATTCTGATTCCGACTTTTATCTGCGACTTTCTGTGCATCCATCCATTTAATGATGGAAATGGGAGAATGAGCCGGCTGCTTACCTTATTACTTCTCTATCAAAATGGCTATGAAGTGGGTAAGTATATCAGTGTTGAAAAGAAGATAGAGGAAACCAAGGATGCCTATTACGATGTACTGGAACGCATTGATGCAGGATGGCATGAGGAACAGAATGATCCCACGCCGTTCATTAAGTATATGCTTCAGATGATTCTTGCCTGTTATACCGAGTTTGAAGCCAGAGTAGGCCTGGTATCCGACGGTCATCGAAGCACGGTTTATGATGTGGTAAAAGCCTATGTGACCGGAAAAGTTGGTAAATTTACCGGCGCAGAAGTGATTGCTGCCTGTCCCAGCGGAAGCCGTTCTGCTGTGCTGGGAGCATTGAAACGACTTACCGATGAGGAGGTCATTGTGAGATGCGGAACTGGTCGCAGAACCTTTTATGTGCGGAAGGACGCTATGGGATGATAGGGTTTCGTCCAGCTATGGAAGCTTTCGTCCAAATGGAACAAAGAAATAGATGATAATTGAATTAGTATTATCTTGGATATGATAAAATTACACCTATTACTATCAGTAGACCTTCTGTTTATGAAGAGTATGAACTATATCACTTTACTGATACAGAGGCAGAATTAAAAAAGCTGTTGTAAATAAGTTGATGAAATAAAAACAAAGTATAGAACAAACATTCGATGTTTCTCTGTACTTTGTTTTTATATTCTGATATAATGAGGTTTACGTAAGAAGAATATTACTGATTATGAAGAAGAGAATAACTAATGTATTCATAAAAGAGGACTTTTATGGATCATTTTGAAATAGTTTCAGAATATAAACCAACCTTAATCATAGCCAATAACAAAACATTGGCAGGCCAGCTATATGGAGAATTCAAAGAGTTTTTCCAAATAACGCGGTGGAGTATTTTGTCTCTTGCATGAAGTTATATTATTTACCTTTAATATCTCGTATGGATTTAGCTTTGGAAAAATTGAAGAACCAGAAAAATTTTGATATAAGGGCATAAATGGGATATATATGGGTAATTTGGGATTGGCGTTATCTTTAATACACTTATTCTGAAAGGAGAGTTACTGCAGATTAAATGCGAGTGTCGGGGAGATGCAACTGAGTGTGCCATGACAATCTCGGGAGAGGAAAGTAACTATCGCTTGTTGTTAGAGTGCATGGAGATATATGGATGTTTATTTGAGTGTAAAATTGAGGAAATATTTAAACATTATACAGATGAAATAGAAGCCGTACAGCATGCAAAAGATATAGAAGAAGCATATGTAAAGATTATTGAAACAGGAATAACAAAAGCGCAGCCGCATGTTATTACAATAGAAAAGTTAAAAACTAAGATAGAGCAGTTGTTGCGAATTACAATATTTGATAATGATTTTGACTATAAAACGGATACGGAACGTATGTGGAGCGCAATATGAATTCGCTACACGCATGTAGCGAATTTAATCAGAGGTTAGATGTACGAAAAAAGAACTGTTGAAAAATCTATCGAAGGAATTGTTAGATGAATTTGGAAACAGTGAAAATGAGAGAATTATTTGTTGAAAAAATAGAAGAGAGGCAGGTGAAGATAGATGGATTTTGATATAAAACTCTTTGATGATTATCGGGAAAATAATCGCCTGGAGGCAAAAAAAGCAAGAGGCGGTTTGCCAAATAGCTTATGGGATACGTACTCTGCCATGGCAAACTGTTATGGCGGGGTAATTCTGCTTGGTGTAATTGAGCGTGAGGATGGTAGTTTTGCAACAACCGGTTTAAAAGATATTGAAAAATTGAAAAAGGATTTCTGGAATGTAATCAATGATAGAAAGAAGGTCAGTATTAACCTGCTTACCGATGAGGATGTAGAAGCATATGAGATTCATGACGATGTTGTTATGGCTATTCATGTGCCACAGGCAACACGTGAGGAAAAACCGGTTTACCTGAATGACAATTTATTTGGCGGAACATTCCGACGAAATGGAGAGGGTGATTATCATTGCACTCCAGGTGAAGTGCGTGCCATGCTTCGAGATCAGACAGAAGAAACATCGGATATGAAGGTGTTGGATGAGTTGGAAATCAGTGATTTGAATTTGGATACCATACATGCCTATCGTAGCAGACATGCAGCGCTGCGCCCAAATCATGTGTGGGAAAAACTTTCGGATGCAGAGTATTTAGAGCAGATTGGGGCTGCCAGACAATCACGTACCGATAAACGGATTCGTCCAACCGGGGCAGGCCTTTTGATGTTTGGCGAGGAGTATAAGATTCTTTACGAGTATCCGGAATACTTTTTGGATTATAGAGAAATGCTTGATCCAACAATCAGATGGACCGATCGTCTGCAGTCAAGCTCTGGTGATTGGACAGGAAATTTATTCGACTTCTTTTTTCGTGTGAACAGCAAAATCACAAAAGATCTAAAGATTCCGTTCAAGTTGGATGGGATTACCAGAATTGATGATACACCAGTGCATAAGGCAATGCGTGAGGCACTTGCCAACTGCTTGACTAATACAGACTTTTTTGTGCCACGTGGCATTGTGATTCGGAAAGATGCTGAGCATGTGATTATGGAGAATCCGGGATATATCCGAACCGGAAAAACCAGATGCTGAAAGGTGGAATATCTGATCCTAGAAATAAGGCGCTGATGAAGATGTTTAATATCATTGGAATCGGTGAGCGTGCTGGTAGTGGGGTGCCAGATATTTTTGATGTTTGGAAATCACAGGGCTGGGAAACGCCAGTGATTGAAGAGCAGTATAATCCGGATAGAACGATTTTAATATTGTCATTTCGTTCAGAAGCAATTGGCACAGGGAAATAACGGTTCAAAAATTAAAAATGAACCGATAAATGAACCGATAAATGAACCGATAAATTCAACTGGGTATGAGAAAACTTTGCTTGAAAAAAGAATAATTGATATTTTAGTAATGAATTCAAATATCAGTCAACCTCAAATGGCAGAAATAATAGGAGTTTCATTATCCAGTGTGAAAAGAACTATAAAAAAGATGGTTGAATCTGGACAGATTAAACATGAGGGCAGCAAAAAGTCTGGTCGCTGGATTGTATTATAAAATAAATGCGTTTTAGAATACTTTTTTTGCAACAAAATGCGTTAATATCCTTTAAACTTAGTGTAATAGATTTGCACAATATGGAGATAAATATGGATCATTTTGAATTAGTATCAGAATATAAACCAACCGGTGATCAGCCCTACGCCATCGCCGAACTGGTGAAAGGTTTTCAGGAAGGCAATCAGTTTCAGACATTACTTGGTGTTACCGGATCCGGTAAGACCTTTACCATGGCCAATGTTATCCAGGCCCTGAATAAGCCAACCTTGATTATTGCCCATAACAAGACATTAGCAGGCCAGTTATATGGAGAATTTAAAGAATTTTTTTCCAACAATGCGGTGGAGTATTTCGTTTCCTACTATGAAATGAAATTCCAACCACTACTGATTGGTGTTGTTTAGTGCTATTTATACTATATTTTGTGGACTATATGGACTGTATGGACGGAATAACACCAGGCGGACTAGGTGGACAAGTGACCTTCATTCGTAAAGAAAAAGTATTAGATCAATTATCAGCTAGACCTCTTCTCAATAAAATTTCATACTAATAAATCTATTTTAAAAGTAAGGCCATATATTGTGTAAAGTTTTTGTATTTGTTATAATTGGAATCGCGAGGTACTATAAAAGATTTACTAGCGATAATCAAAAATAATAAAAGAAATATATAGTTTAAATTATGAAAAGAAAAATGTGTAAGTTAATTAGTGGAAAGTAGGGATAATACATTAAAAGATTATTGGAGGTTTAATCATTAAACACCACTTTACAACTTTATTAACAAAAAAATTTAATGGATAGACTTTATCAGTATTTTCATATTTATTTTGAAACTTTTTCTGCACCTACGGTTGATACCCTGTTTTTATTAGTCCTTTCTATACTTGTATTGGAATCCGCCGATTCCATCCGCTCCCTGTATCGCCATTTTTTCTCTGGTATTACTGAAAAATCTTTGAATGTATTTTATTACGCCTGTTCCTATGCTAAAGCTGACTATTCCAGATTTATGAATGTTACTGCAAAAATCGCATTGAATCTGATTCAGGATACTCTAAAATCTCAACCGGTATTTTTATGTGTTGATGATACTATGATCTCCAAATTCGGAGAGAAATTTGAAAATGTCTCCAAACTGTTTTACCATGCTGCCCATAATGGCTCAAACTATTTGAAGGGTCATTGTTTTGTAAGTGTCATGCTCTGTGTTTCGGTATGGAATAACAGTAAGGTATCCTATCTTTCTGTACCACTCGTATACCGGATGTGGCAGAAAACGGATTCAAAACTGGAGCTTGCGGCTTCCATGATCCGTCAGGTAATGCCAGACTTCAGGAAGAAAAAAGATGTTATCATTCTATGTGACAGCTGGTATGTGAAGAAAAAACTTGTTTCCATCGTTGACGAATATCCAAATCTCAATCTGATTGGGAATGCACGATGCGATTTTGTCCTGTATGATCTTGCTAAAGCACCGACTGGCCGGAGGGGCAGACCTGCAAAGCATGGATAACGTCTGTCTATAGAAAATGACTTTGTGCTCTCTGATGAAAGAATAGGAGATTATTATACGGGTGTACGCCGAGTTTTGACCAATATCTTTGGTTCCAGGGAAGTTCTTGCCTATGTAACTTCCACCGAGAAAAGCGGTGGAACAAGACGCCTGTTTTCCAGCACCATATTTCTGGAGACTATGCAAATCTTCTGCGCATGGCAGGAGAAAGCACCTCTGAACCAGACAGGAAGCGGCTGGATGAAATATATACCATTATTCTGCTATTCAATGCGGTGGAATATCGAAGTTAGTTACTATGAGCAGAAAACGTTCTGGTCACTCTGTAATTACATGGCACGCAGCCGTAAAGGAATTGAAATGCTGGTGAACATAATCAATATCAGTTATTGTGCAATGAAGTTACTGCCTTATCAGGACGAACTCTTTGCGGAGTTCCGCAATGAAAGTGTTCAGGAATTCCGTTTTGTACTGAGTGAGCAGATACGGGCTCAGATATTTTATGCCACTTTGGTGAAAAACATCGAAACCAGTATAAATTCCAAACGGCTTACCTAAGCTTTAAAACAGGTGATTCAGCAACAGGGTATTCATTTGTAAAGTTGTAAAGTGGTGTAATTAAAGAAGAACTAAGTAAATCTGAATGCTATAGAAAATGAGGTTGAAAAATATGGTTCCTGTCAAAGTGGGAGAAAAATTCGATTACGAAGCAGTAAATATTGATAGTGATTGGAACGATAGCAACGATAGTGAGCTGATAATGCATACAATTCATTCATATCCAGCGAAATTTCCAGCATTTATAGCTTGGAAAGCATTTGAATACGCTCAAAATGAAGGTGTAAAAATTAAAAATGTATCAGATATATTTTGTGGATGTGGAACAGTTGCATTAGAGGCTAAGATACATGGATATGATTTTTGGGGATGTGATATCAATCCAGTAGCTACATTAATAGCAAGAACTAAAAGTAATACATATAATGTAGATGAAATCTTGTATTATTATGAAAGAATAAAGATAAAAATAGAAAATTTGGATTTTCCAGATGACTTGTATTTGAGAGCAAATGCGAGGCTTCAATATTGGTATTATGAAAAATCGTATTGTGTTTTGTATAAATTACATTATGCAATTGTTTGTGAAATTCCAGAAGGAAAATATAGAGAGGCATTCGAATGTATTTTTTCTTCTATTTTGAAAGCCTGTTCAAAGTGGTTGACTAAATCTATAAAACCGCAAGTAGATCCTAATAAAAAAGAGATAGATGTTTTAGGGCAGTTTGATATGCACTTACATAAATTTATTAAAGCAGTGGAAGAAATAAAGGTTGCTAATGCGAATACGATTATTAAATGTACAAATTTTTTAAATGAAGAAAATTTACCTAAAGTAGATTTAATAATAACAAGTCCACCTTATGTTACATCTTATGAGTATGCCGATTTGCATCAACTTTCATCATTGTGGCTTGGCTATGCAGATGACTATAGAACATTACGTAGGGGTTCCATTGGTAGTGTATATAATAGTGATGCTTTTTTTATGGATATGAAAAATTTGAATAATACAGGGAAAAATATTTGCGAGCAGTTAATAAATATTGGGATGCCCATGTCCAAAGTAAAATCGGTAGCTAGATATTATGTAGATATGCAAAATGCTGTAGAAAAATGTTATGGCATGTTACGAGATGGAGGCATGGTTTTTTTTGTTGTAGGTGATACAGAATATAAAAACGTAAAGATACAAAATTCTAGACATCTTGTAGAGGTATTGGAAAAAAATAAGTTCCATGATATTAAAATTGGGAAGAGAACAATATCAAAACGGATTTGTATACCTTATAGGGATGAAACTGGTAAGTTCTCAAAAGACAAGTCAAAACGCAAAGTATATCATGAAGAATTTATTATTAGTGGGAGGCTTTAGGAATGAATTTAGATACTGCGGGAACGAAAATAGATGATATTGAAGTGACGATAAGCCATAGAATAATTGAATTGTTTTCGGCTGGTTTATATTCAAGTCCTAATAAAGCGTTTGAAGAATTAATATGTAATTCTTATGATGCGTTTGCAAGTAAAGTTGCGGTTTATGTTCCATCTGATTTGACTGTTGAGGGAGCGTATATATGGGTTTGTGATAATGGAGAAGGATTAACTCCATCTGAATTAAAAGCTTTATGGAAAATTGGTGAATCGTCTAAAAGAAATAATAATGAAAGGGATAACCGAAGATTACAAATAGGACAATTTGGTATAGGTAAATTAGCGACTTATATATTGGCTAGAAAATTAACTTATATTTCTAAGAAAGAAAATAAATATATATTAGCTACAATGGATTACAATTTGATAAAAGAAGATAATAAAAGCCTATTTATAGCAGAACGTCAGGTTAGTGAGGAGGAGGCAAAAACTTTATTATCATATTACATTCAGAATGATATGTTGAGTTTTTCATTATTTGATAAAGGCGCAGAAGAATCATGGACAGTCTCTTTGATGACCGAATTAAAACCTAAAGCAGGGGAAATTAAAATAGGACGATTAAAATGGATTTTAAGTACTGCATTGCCACTAAATCCAGGATTTCAGTTAGAATTTAATGGTGCTTTAATTGAGTCTTCAAAAATAAAAGTTCCTATTATGAAAAAGTGGATAATTGGAAAGGATGATTTGACTGCTGAGAAAATTACAGGAGTCGAATGTAGGGAAGAAACAGATAAATATGGTAATCAGATATATTTTGTGGATATGCCTAACCTATCAGGTATTAATGGAGAGTTCGTTCTGTACGAAGATTCGTTGGTTGAGGGAAAGTCATCGGAATTAGGTCGGAGTCATGGCATTTTTTTGAGTATTAGAGAAAGATTGATAAATTTGGATGATCCATTGCTTGGAATGGAAGCATTTTCGCATGGTGCGTTCAATCGAACAAGAATAATTATAAATGCAGATGAATTAGATAATAATTTAACGTCTACAAGAGAGGCAGTAAAGGATTCACAACCATTTACTCAGCTAAAGGAATACATAAAGAAGAAATTTAATAATGAAGTAAAAAAGTATTATTTTGACCAACAAATTCAAATTGAGCAAAAAAGGTCAATTTCATCAAGAATGGCACAAACGTCTTACTTGACGTCCAAAAAACCTATATATGATTTTGTTCAAAATTATTATTCATCTCAGATAGTCAATCCTATTTTAATAGAAAAGCCAGATGAGGAAGATAAAGATGAATTATTAAATCTATATGAAAAAGATTTGGAAACGGGAGAGCAGGTAATAGAAAATATTGCTTGGGATTTTAACACAATAGATGCCCCATTAGCTAAATTAAATCTTAAAAATAGAACTTTAGTTATTAACAAAGCGCATCCATATGTTGCAAATTATATTGATGCAAACAGCAATATGATTCCTCTGGAAAGTATGATAATTACTGAAGTGTTAACTGAAGCACATCTGTATGAGATAGGTTTAGATGAGGATATTGTCAATGGAATAATTAGAAGAAGAGATAGAACATTACGCCAGCTTGCTTTATCAGATCGCCAAGGGATTCCAGCAGTGGCAATGTTTTTAAAAGACTCATTAGATAATCCAAGTGGATTAGAAGATGCTATTGAAAGAGTTTTGACTGCAATAGGATTTGAAGTAACCCCAATTGGTGGAAATAACGAGCCAGATGGGAAAGCAGAGGCATTTCTTGGGTATGATGATAATGGAAACCCAAGAGGCTATTCACTGACATATGATGCGAAAAGCACGTCAAAAAAAAGTATTGCAGCAGGTACTGCCCATCTGTCTGGTTTGAAAAGACATCAAGAAAAATATCACGCTGATTATTGCATGGAAGTAGCGATTGATTATCAAGGCTCTAAAGATGATGAAAGTGCAATATCTAATGAGTCTAAAAGAGAACATGTGACAATGATAACTGCAAAAGATTTAATAAAATTGTTACTGATGGTAACGCCAAAACAGTTAGGGCTGGATAAAATCAGAGATCTTTTTGAAAATTGCTTTTCACCTAATGAAGTTCATCAATGGATAGATAACGTAGAAAAAATGGATGTTGAAACTCCGCCATATTATGAATTAGTTGATGTAATCTATCAATTACAGAAAACAGATACTGAAGCTCCAGTAACAGAAGTTGTAAGAAGGGAATTGAATAGAAAATTAGGAACCAAGTATTCCACTAAAAATGTTACAGAGTGGCTAAATTTGCTGGTTAATTTAGTTCCAGGATGTGTGAGTGTAGATGGAAAATATGTCGGTGTACAGGCAAGCGCTACTATTATTAAGTTACGTATTCATAAGGCGATAAGTGAGATACCATTAGATATGCAACCAATGTATAATGAAATATTTAGTCAATCGGAGGGAGTATAGCGAGATATATTTAGTAATTCTAAAGTTAGCAATGCCTTTTGAGAGTTTTGTAGTGCTTCTAGATATTCATCGGGGTAATTTTGTGCTTTTAAAATAGTATATATTTCGCCGAGCATATCATAAAGATGGGAATATGAAATATTATTTTTCATAATATACCTCCAGTAGGGTATTATTATATGTAACAAGAAGTAATATAATTCATAAAATGTTGAGAAACCGTTTGTTTAAACAAGTGTAAGCACTTTATGACACTTGCGTTGTTCCACTTATGAAAAGCCCCGGAGTAAAGATTTTCATTGGAAGTATTACTAACAGCTTTTGCAGGAAAATCATCTTCCAGATATTCGCTGACATGATTTACGAAGCGCCTTTTATACCATACTATTAAAGAATGACTTTAATCCCAAGGCAGTATCGAAACTGATGGAACATGCCAAAGAGCTGATTACGATGGTTGTATATGGCGATAACCGGAGTAATATTGCCGACTGTGTGGATGAGCTTCAGCCGTTTATAGGTGAGGTTTTACCAGATCCGGAGGAGATGGCGTTTGTCACCGAAAACATTGATGTGATGATTTCGGCGAAATATTACCTTATATAAAGTGAATAGAAATGGGAAAATATAGCCACAAGAAAAAGGCCACAAGAAAAAGAACAAATGTTCCGTCTTGTGGCTATACTTTTTGAACTGTCCATGTTATAATTCAACGAGGAACAGCATGTTCCGAGTGATGAAAGGACTGCTAGGCAGTCTTTGTATCGTTTAGTGACCTTTAGGAATACTAATTCCACCAGGTTTTATATAGTGTTGCGGCGTTTCGAAAAATAGGTTTTAGTGACTTTCATTCGTAAAATAGCAAAAGTTCGTCTATTAGGCAGGGCGAAAATGATTCAGATTACGAATTTCTGCCTAATAGACGTACTTTTTTCAGGGTCACCAAGGAGGTAAAAACACAATATGGAGTTCAAATTACACAGTGAATACCAGCCCACCGGCGACCAGCCGCAGGCAATCGAAGCCCTGGTAAAAGGCTTCAAAGAAGGCAACCAATTCCAGACTTTGCTGGGGGTTACGGGCTCTGGCAAGACTTTCACCATGGCCAACGTCATCCAGCAATTACAGAAACCAACCCTCATCATTGCTCACAATAAGACGCTGGCGGGACAGCTCTACGGCGAGTTCAAGGAGTTCTTCCCGGAGAACGCAGTGGAGTATTTTGTTTCCTACTACGACTATTACCAGCCGGAAGCCTACGTCCCTTCCTCAGACACCTACATTGCCAAGGATTCCTCCATCAACGATGAAATAGACAAGCTGCGCCTGTCAGCTACCGCATCGCTGGCGGAGCGCAAGGATGTCATTGTGGTGGCCAGCGTGTCCTGCATTTACGGTCTGGGAAGCCCGGATGAATACAAGGACATGATTGTTTCATTGCGCCCCGGCATGGTGAAGGACAGGGATGCGGTTCTGCGGGAACTGATAGACATACAATATGACAGAAATGATATGGATTTAAGCCGCGGCTGCTTCCGTGTCCGCGGGGACAGTGTGGAGATTTATCCGGCGCAGGGCGGTGATTACCTGATAAGGGTGGAATTTTTCGGGGACGAGATTGATCGGATTGCCCAGGTGGATCCGCTGAGCGGGAAGCTGCATGCTACATTGGAGCATATCGCTATTTTCCCCGCCTCCCATTATGTGGTTTCCCAGGGAAAGATAAATATAGCCTGTGATAATATTGAACAGGAGCTGGAAGAGCGTATCCGGTATTTTAAGGGAGAAGACAAGCTTCTGGAGGCACAGCGTATTTCTGAAAGGACTAACTTTGATATTGAGATGCTGCGTGAGACCGGGTTCTGCTCCGGTATTGAAAACTATTCCAGACATCTGAACGGCACGCAGCCCGGTGAACCGCCTATGACACTCCTTGACTTTTTCGGGGATGATTTCCTGATTATGATAGATGAGTCCCATATTACTATTCCCCAGATCAGAGGAATGTTCGCGGGCGACCGTTCCAGGAAGATGACGCTTGTTGATTATGGCTTCCGACTGCCCTCCGCGTTGGATAACCGGCCGCTGAATTTTGAAGAGTTTGAATCACATATTGATCAGCTGCTTTTTGTGTCCGCAACGCCTTCCGCTTATGAAGAGGCGCATGAGCTGCTGCGTACGGAGCAGATTATCCGTCCTACCGGACTGCTTGATCCGGAGGTTATCGTGCGCCCTGTGGAAGGACAGATCGATGACCTGATCGGTGAAATCAGAAAGGAAACGGATAAACACAACAAGGTGCTGGTGACTACGCTGACAAAGCGTATGGCAGAGGATTTAACCGATTATATGCGTGAGGTGGGAATCCGGGTGAAGTACCTGCATTCCGATATTGATACGCTGGAACGGGCGGAAATCATCCGGGATATGCGGCTGGATGTATTCGATGTCCTTGTGGGTATCAACCTGCTCAGAGAAGGCCTGGATATCCCAGAGATTTCCCTTGTGGCCATCCTGGACGCCGATAAAGAGGGCTTTCTGCGTTCCGAGACTTCATTGATACAGACGATTGGCCGTGCGGCCAGAAATGCGGAAGGGCATGTTATCATGTATGCGGATAACATGACGGATTCCATGAATGCCGCCATCAGCGAAACTAACAGGCGTAGGGAAATCCAGCAGAAATATAACGAAGAACACGGAATTACGCCGCAGACCATTAAAAAGAGCGTGCGTGATTTGATTAGTATATCGAAGGTAATCGCCAAGGAAGAGGTACGCTTTGAAAAGGATCCTGAATCCATGGACGAGAAGGAGCTGGAGAAGCTGATTGGAGATATCCAGAAGAAGATGAAGCAGGCCGCTGCGGATTTGAATTTCGAAGCTGCCGCAGAACTGCGTGACAAGATGGTAGAGCTTAAGAAAACATTGGCAAAAATGAAGGAATAAGGATAACTGTCCGGAAACAGGATGGTTAGGAAAGAATACGGCGCGGGCCGGCGGGTCCGCCTGCTTTGAAAGGAGCACAGACCAGAGCATGGAACAGGAAAGCATAAAGATGAGACCCCGTGAATTTATAAAAATCCGTGGGGCGAATGAGCATAATCTGAAGAATATAGACGTGGATATACCCAGAAATGAACTGGTAGTCCTGACCGGATTGTCCGGTTCGGGAAAATCTTCACTTGCATTTGACACAATTTATGCGGAGGGACAGAGAAGGTATATGGAGTCCCTGTCGTCCTATGCAAGACAGTTCCTGGGACAGATGGAAAAGCCTAACGTGGAAAAAATCGAAGGGCTTTCTCCGGCGATATCCATCGACCAGAAATCCACCAATAGAAACCCCAGATCTACAGTGGGAACCGTAACCGAGATTTATGACTATTTCCGTCTTTTATATGCCCGGATCGGTATCCCCCACTGCCCCAAGTGCGGAAAGGAAATTAAAAAGCAGACGGTAGATCAGATGGTAGATCAAATTATGGGCCTGCCCGACGGTTCCAGGATACAGCTGCTGGCGCCCGTAGTAAGGGGCAGGAAGGGCGAGCATGCCAAGGTGCTGGAACGCGCCAAAAGAAGCGGCTACGTCCGTGTAAGAGTGGACGGAAACCTGTATGAGCTGTCGGAAGAAATCAAGCTGGATAAAAATATCAAGCATAATATAGAAATCGTTGTGGATCGTCTGGTGGTTAAGGAGGGTATCGAACGCCGCCTTACGGACTCCATTGAAAGCGTGCTTGCGCTTACGGACGGACTGCTTATTGTGGATGTCATAGACGGGGAAACCATGACCTTCAGCCAGAGCTTCGCCTGCCCTGACTGCGGAATCAGCGTTGATGAAATCGAGCCAAGAAGCTTTTCCTTCAACAACCCCTTCGGCGCCTGCCCGGAGTGCTTCGGCCTGGGCTATAAGATGGAATTTGATGTGGATCTGATGATTCCCGATAAACGGCTGAGCATCAATGAAGGCGCGATTGCGGTAATGGGATGGCAGTCCTGCAACGATACTTCCAGCTTTACCAATGCAATCCTGCAGGCGTTGGCCAAGGAATATCATTTCAGCCTGGATACCCCTTTTGAAAAGTATCCGGATAAGATAAAGGATGTACTGATTCATGGAACCGGCGGCCGTGAGGTGGAGGTCTTCTATCAGGGACAGCGGGGAAAAGGCGTGTATCCGGTGGCCTTTGAGGGGCTGATTAAGAATGTGGAGCGCCGCTACAGGGAGACTGCGTCAGATGTTATGAAGCAGGAGTATGAAACCTTCATGAGCATTACTCCCTGTAATGTCTGCCAGGGGATGCGACTGAAAAAAGCAGCGCTGGCCGTAACGGTATGCGACAGGAATATTTACGAGGTTACTTCCATGTCCATCCGCAATCTGAAGGAATATCTGGATAATATGCAGCTGACAAAACAGCAGGAGCTTATCGGCAAACAGATCCTGAAGGAAATCAGGGCGAGGGTCGGTTTCCTGGTGGATGTGGGACTGGAATACCTGTCCCTGTCAAGAGCTACGGGAACACTGTCAGGCGGCGAGGCGCAGCGTATCCGTCTTGCAACCCAGATTGGATCCGGCCTGGTAGGCGTATGCTATATCCTGGATGAGCCAAGTATCGGACTGCATCAGCGTGACAACGATAAGCTTCTGAACACGCTGAAAAATCTCCGTGATTTAGGAAATACGCTTCTCGTTGTGGAGCATGACGAGGATACCATGCTGGCGGCGGACTATATCGTGGATATCGGTCCCGGCGCAGGCTCTCATGGCGGTGAGGTGGTTGCCTGCGGTACGGCGCAGGAGCTGATGAATATACCGGAATCCATCACGGGACAGTATCTGAGCGGGGCGCTATCCATTCCGGTTCCCGAAAAACGCAGGAAGCCTGCGGGATGGATTAAGGTAAAGGGCGCCGCGGAGAATAACCTGAGGAATATTGATGTGAAGTTCCCCCTGGGAGTCATGACCTGTGTAACCGGCGTTTCCGGTTCGGGAAAAAGCTCCCTGGTGAATGAAATACTTTATAAGACACTGGCACGCGACCTGAACAGAGCCAGAACAATACCCGGGAAAAATAAGGGAATCGAAGGAATCGACCAGCTGGATAAGGTCATTGATATTGATCAGTCCCCCATCGGCCGTACGCCCCGTTCCAATCCGGCCACCTATACCGGCGTATTTGATATGATCCGTGATCTGTTTGCGTCTACCCAGGATGCCAAGGCAAAGGGATACAAGAAAGGAAGATTCAGCTTCAATGTGAAAGGCGGAAGATGCGAGGCCTGCGGCGGCGACGGAATCATCAAGATTGAAATGCATTTCCTGCCCGATGTATATGTACCCTGCGAGGTCTGCGGCGGCAAACGTTATAACAGGGAGACTCTGGAGGTTAAGTATAAAGGAAAAAGTATTTTTGACGTGCTGGATATGACCGTGGAGGAAGCGGTTGGCTTCTTCGAAAACGTTCCCAGTATCCGCAGAAAGATAGAAACGCTCTACGATGTGGGCCTTTCCTACATCAAGCTGGGACAACCCTCCACAACCCTTTCAGGCGGTGAGGCACAGCGGATCAAGCTGGCTACGGAGCTGAGCCGCAGGAGTACGGGAAAGACAATCTATATTCTGGATGAACCTACAACAGGCCTTCATTTTGCGGATGTGCACAAGCTGGTGGAAATACTGCACCGGCTGGCCGACGGAGGCAATACGGTTATCGTTATTGAGCACAACCTGGATGTGATCAAAACTGCGGATTACATCATAGATATGGGGCCGGAAGGCGGAGATGGCGGCGGAACCGTGATCGCGGAAGGCACGCCGGAAAAGGTGGCGGCCTGTGAAGGCTCCTATACCGGCTATTATGTAGGGAAGATGCTGGAAAAGGCGAAACACTCGCCGATGGATTAATTATGTAAGAACAGAAAACTGCATAAAATTTCCGCTTAGAAATTCTGCTGTAAACTGGATGCATAGAAAAAAGAACCAGGCAGATTGAAAAAACCAATAGATTATAAGGAATACATCGCTTTACCGTTAATATTTTGCGCTGTAAGGCCCTGATTCTGTATTGCCGCCTGCAACTATGCGGTAAAGCGGTGTATTCTTTAAATTTTTATGAAAAGACTTTCCATAAGAACGTTTTTAGGTTATAATAACAGACGGTATATTTTACGCTTGCGTCCGACAGGTTTTTTTCATTGATATTTCGCAATTTTACGTAATTTGTAAAATATATGCTTGATTCATAAAGAATGGTCCATAATATAATAGAGGCAGAAGGAAGCGCAGGGGATTTATTGGACAGTCTTCCGCGCCATCTTCATTTGGAATGGAGGAAATTATGCAGTATACAGATATTGGAATTGACCTGGGTACCGCCAGTATTTTAGTGTATATCAGAGGAAAGGGCGTTGTTCTGAAAGAGCCCAGCGTAGTAGCGTTTGACAGAGACACGAATAAAATCAAGGCCATCGGCGAGGATGCCAGACTGATGCTTGGACGTACGCCCGGCAATATTGTTGCGGTAAGGCCGCTTCGCCAGGGTGTTATTTCCGATTATACAGTTACTGAAAAGATGCTGAAGCATTTTATCCAGAAGGCGCTTGGCAGGAAGACCTTCAGAAAGCCCAGGATCGCAGTCTGTGTTCCCAGCGGTGTAACAGAGGTTGAGAAGAAGGCTGTTGAGGATGCAACCTATCAGGCAGGCGCACGCGAGGTTTCCATTATAGAGGAGCCGATTGCGGCAGCCATTGGTGCAGGCATCGATATTTCCCGTCCCTGCGGTAATATGATTGTGGATATCGGCGGCGGTACTTCGGATATCGCTGTAATTTCTCTGGGCGGTACGGTAGTCAGCGCCTCTATTAAGATTGCCGGTGATGATTTTGACGAGTCACTGGTACGCTATATGCGTAAAAAACATAACCTTCTGATTGGCGAAAGAACCGCAGAGGATATCAAGATAAAGATTGGTTCCGCCTATAAGCGTCCCGAACCTGATTTTATGGATGTCAGGGGACGTAACCTGGTAACCGGCCTTCCCAAAACAGTGAAGGTTTCCTCTGAGGAAACGGAGGAAGCCCTCAGAGAGCCTACCCTGCAGATCGTGGAAGCCATCCACAGCGTGCTGGAGAGAACTCCTCCGGAGCTGGCTGCGGATATCGCGGATCGCGGAATCGTGCTTACCGGCGGCGGCAGCCTTCTGCGCGGGCTGGAGGAGCTGATTTCCGACAGGACGGGAATCAACACCATGACCGCAGAGGATCCCATGACGGCAGTGGCAATCGGCACAGGTAAATATGTGGAATTCCTGGTAGGATATAAGGACGAAATTTAAGCAGTATTTGACAAGGTATAGATTCAGGGCTACTCCGTCGGGGTAGCCCTTTTGACACCCGGTCTGATTAGAACAGAGATGTTAGGAGTTTACCGGTGGAAAAAATATCAGGTTACGTGGAACATATTATATACAGAAATACCGGAAACGGTTATTCGGTTTTTGAGCTGGTGGCCGAAGGCGAAGAGGTTACCTGCGTGGGCACCTTCCGCGCCCTGGATGAGGGCGAAAATCTGGAGCTGACAGGCGGCTATGTGGAGCATGCGGTATACGGAAGCCAGTTCAAGGTGGAAAGCTATGAAGCTGTGGCCCCTGAGGATGAAAGCAGCATCGAACGCTATCTGGGATCCGGCGCTATCAAGGGGATCGGCCCGTCTCTGGCGGCCCGTATTGTAAAAAAATTCGGTAAGGATACCTTCCGTATCATAGAACAGGAACCGGAGCGGCTGGCTGAAATCAAAGGGATCAGTGAACGGAAGGCCATGGAAATCAGCACTCTGATGGAAGAAAAGAAGGGTATGCGGGAGGCCATGATTTACCTGCAGAAATTCGGCATTTCCAATACGCTTGCCATTAAAATATATAATACCTATGGCATGGAGGTTTATGGAGTACTGGAGGAAAATCCTTATCGCCTGGCGGAGGACATAGAAGGCATCGGCTTTAAAAGAGCGGATGAGCTGGCGGCAAGAATTGGTATCCACACGGATTCGGATTTCCGTATCAGGAGCGGCATTCTGTATACCCTGCAGCTGGCGGCCATGGACGGGCATACCTTCCTTCCTTATCAGGAGCTGACTGCAAAAGCGGCGGCGCTTCTGGGGCTGCAGAAGGATTATGTAAGCATCCAGATTCCCAACCTGGCCATGGATAAAAAAATCATGGTGAAGCAGGACGGAGAAAATAAATCGGTGTATGCCTCCTCCTTCTATTATGCGGAGCTTGCCTGTGCGCGTATGCTGCAGGAGCTGAATGTAAGCATGGTTTTCGGCGGGGAGCTGCTTCCCTCTGAAGAAGAGAAGATGCTTGCGGAGATAGAAAAGCTGGCCCGCAGACTGGGTATTGAACTGGAGGAGCTGCAGCAGCAGGCGGTTCTGGAAAGCATTAAGCATGGTATTTTTATCCTTTCAGGAGGGCCGGGAACGGGAAAAACAACCACGATCAATACTATGATCCGTTATTTTGAGGCGGAGGGGCTGGATATCCTTCTGGCAGCGCCTACCGGCAGGGCGGCAAAGCGGATGACGGAAGCCACCGGCTATGAAGCGCGCACCATTCACCGTCTGCTTGAGCTCAACGGCGCCATGCTGGAGGAGGAGAACCGATACGGTAAGAATGCCCGTTTTGAGAAAAATGAGGAAAATCCACTGGAAGCGGATGTTGTCATTGTGGATGAGATGTCCATGGTGGATATTCATTTGTTCCAGTCGCTTCTGCGTGCAGTTACGCCGGGAACCAGGCTGATTCTGGTGGGGGATGTGAACCAGCTGCCGTCTGTGGGACCGGGACAGGTGCTCCGTGATTTGATAGACAGCGGAAGCTTTTCCGTAGTTGAGCTGAAAAAGATTTTCCGCCAGGCCGGGGAAAGCGATATCGTGGTCAACGCCCATAAAATCAATAATGGCCAGGAGATTCCGCTGGATAATAAAAGCAGGGATTTCTTTTTCCTAGAACGCAGCGATGTCCAGGTTATTTATAAGCATATGATTCTGCTGATTCAGGAAAAGCTTCCCAGATATGTGAAGTCCGGGCCTTTTGATATCCAGGTGCTGACACCCATGCGTAAGGGAAATCTGGGAGTGGAGGCACTGAATCAGATTCTGCAGGCCTATCTGAACCCGAAGGACGCCTCCAAGAAGGAGTATCAGTCCGGCGCCACGCTGTTCCGGGAAGGGGACAAGGTAATGCAGACGAAAAACAACTATCAGCTGGAGTGGGAAATCGTGAGTAAATACGGGATACCTGTGGATCATGGCGTGGGGATTTTTAATGGGGATATGGGAATCCTGAAGGAGATCGATGAATATGGGCAGACTGTGACGATTGAGTTTGATGAGCAAAGACGTGTTTCTTATGCCTTCGCCCAGCTGGAAGAGGTGGAGCTGGCGTATGCCATCACCATCCACAAGTCCCAGGGAAGCGAGTATCCGGCGGTTATCATGCCGCTGCTGGGCGGCCCGAGAATGCTTTTTAACCGGAATCTTCTTTACACGGGCGTGACCAGGGCGAGAAGCTGTGTGACGATCCTGGGAAGCAGGCAGGTGGTGCAGGATATGATCGCCAATGAAAGTGAGGCCAGGCGCTATACAAGCCTGGATGTGAGGATTAAGGAAGTCATGGCTTAAAGGAGCCTGATGAAGAAAAATGTATGGAGTACACTACCGCAAATGCTTTTGGATCTGGCATTTCCCAGACGCTGCCCCGTGTGTGACAGGCCTGTAAAGCCTTCCAACGCATATATCTGCAGCGAGTGCAGGGATAAACTGATTTACATAAAAGAACCAAGATGCCGGAAATGCGGAAAACAACTTGAGAAGGCAGAAAACGAATATTGCTATGACTGCGGGTCTAAAAGGCATATATATGACAGAGGGGCCGCACTGTATTCCTATGGCAGTATAAGGCTGTCCCTGTACCGCCTAAAATACGGCGGAAGACAGGAATATGCAGTGTTTCTGGGGAAGGACATGGCCAGCCGGCTGGGGAGGGAAATACTGTCATGGAAGCCGGATGCGCTGGTACCTGTACCGCTGCACCCCGCGAGGGAGAAAAAAAGAGGGTATAACCAGGCGGCTCTGCTGGCGGCCGAACTGGGGAAACAGCTGGATATCCGGGTTCTTACGGGCTTCGTGGAAAGAACCCGGAATACAAGGCCGCAGAAGGAGCTGGAGGGTGCAAAGCGTCAAAATAATTTGAAAAAAGCTTTTAAAATAGTACAGAATGATGTAAAATTAAATACGATTGTAATTATAGACGACATATACACTACCGGCAGCACCATTGACGCGGTGGCACAGGCCTGCAGGGAAGCAGGTGTGAAGCATGTGTATTTTGCAGCACTGGCAATTGGCAGAGGAATGTAGGTATGATTAATAAGGATAAAGTGGCGGTTATGACGAAGATGGCCGCATATGAGGCGGGTGACGGCAGGAAGAATCTGGCCGTCTGCAGTTATTTCAGAGGTGACTATGTCGGCTTCCAGATGCTGAAGACCTGGATTGCAGTGACTATTGCATTCTGTATCCTCTTCGCTGTTTATCTTGTTTATGAGATGGATAGCCTGATGACGGATTTTTACAGCATTAATCTGCTGGGGCTTGGGAAAAAGTTCGGCTTTGCCTATCTGGCGCTCTGCGGAGTGTATCTGCTGGCGGCCTTTGTGATCAGCCAGAGAAGATACGGCCTTGCCCTGAGAGCAACGGTTAAATTTGACAAAGAGCTGGATCTGCTTTCGGGCGGTGAGGATGACGGCTTTGAGGAAGAGGAATAAGGGAGTGGGCCCCTGTTGCCCGGGGCGGCTGCCATGAATTCTTGAGAGGGACATTTATGACAACATCATTACTTGTAGTAAGAGAATATATCAGGAACTTTTATGTAAAATATGAGGAATATATAGTGCCGGTGCTGAAATTTCTCCTGGCGCTCGTTTCCATGCTGATGATTAACAGCCAGCTGGGATTCATGAGCCAGCTGGATAATGCGGCGGCGGTGCTGGTGGTGGCTTTGATTTGTTCCTTTATGCCCAAGAACTTTATTCTGTTCGTTGCGGCGGGATTTGTAACGCTTCATCTTTATGAAGTATCCCTGGAATGCGCGGCTGCCGCGCTGGTCGTATTTTTATTGATGTTCCTTTTGTACTTCCGTTTTTCCCCGGGAAGCGCGGTTCTTGTTATCGTGACTCCCATGCTGTTTGCGTTTAAGATCCCTTATGCGGCTCCTCTTGTGGCCGGTCTGCTGGGCAATCCCTTTGCCGCAGTTACCGTAGCCTGCGGGGTGATCGTATATTATCTGATTACCTATATGAATGTCAATGCCTCCATACTGGGTTCTTCGGAGGCAGAATCCGTAATCCAGAGGTTCCGTGATATTTTTGACGGTATTTTCGGAAACAGGGCCATGCTGATTATTATTGCCGCTTTTGCGGTGACGGTGATTATGGTTTATCTGATTAGGAAGCTTTCCGTGGATTATGCGTGGACAATTGCCATTGTCGCAGGGGCTTTACTGGATATCGTAATCCTGATGGTGGGGGATTTGATTTATGACGCCAATTTTTCCATCGGGGGTGTAATTCTGGGAAGCATCGCAGCGATGGCTGCGGCGTTTGTCGTACAGTTTTTCAGGTTCAATCTGGACTATTCCCGGACGGAAAAGGTGCAGTTTGAGGATGACGAGTATTATTATTATGTAAAGGCGGTGCCCAAAATGACGGTGGCCACGCCTGAGAAAAAAGTGAAAAAGATTACCACGCAGCGTAACAGCAGAAATGCCAGACATACGCATTCGAGAGACACTGCGCGGAAATAGCGGGTTTGGGTGGATATGGAACTGATTAAGACCTTTGCAGACAAATATTTTGCACATGTACCATCTCTGAGGATAACGGATATTGTGGAGATACTCATCATCTCCTTTCTCGTTTACCACATCATGGTATGGATAAAGAATACAAAAGCCTGGGCGCTTTTCAAGGGCGTTGTGCTGATTATGGTATTTATCATACTTGCGGCCGTTTTTGAGATGAATACCATTCTGTGGATAGCCAGGAATGTGGTTATGTATGGTGCGGTTGCATTGGTCGTGGTGCTGCAGCCGGAGCTGCGTAAGGCCCTGGAGCAGCTGGGGAAAAAGGAATTTCTGGCATCCCTGCTGCCTTTTGAAATCGGAAAGACAGAACAGGGCCTTTTTTCCGATAAGACGGTCCATGAAATCGCAAAGGCCTGTGTGGAGATGGGCAAGGTCAAAACCGGCGCCCTCATTGTTGTCCAGCAGAACGATCCCCTGACGGAGTATGAAAGAACAGGAATCGAAGTGGACGGCATCATTACCAGCCAGCTGTTGATTAATATTTTTGAACACAACACACCGCTTCACGACGGTGCTATTATTGTACGCGGAGATCGGATTACCTCCGCAACCTGTTATCTTCCGCTGTCAGATAATATGTCATTGAGCAAGGATTTGGGAACGCGTCACAGAGCTGGCGTGGGTATCTCGGAGGTAACGGATTCCATGACCGTAATTGTTTCCGAAGAAACGGGCAAAATAAGCGTGGCATACAGCGGTGTGCTTTACCGCGGCCTGTCTTCTGCAGAATTGGAGGAGCAGCTGAAGAAAATACAGAATAAACCGGTGGAGGAGAAGGAACACAGGCTCTGGAAAGGATGGCCGAAGAATGAAAAAAACAAATAAGCTTTGGAATAATCTTGGCCTGAAAATTATGGCGGTGATATTTTCCATTCTGCTGTGGCTTGTGGCTGTCAATATCAATGACCCGGTGGAACGGAAGGTTTTCCGGGATGTGAGGGTCGAGACAAGGAATACAAATCTTCTGACAGATGAAAATAAACTTTACAAGGTGCTTGATGATACGGATACGGTTACAGTGACGGTCCGTGCCAGCCGTTCTGTCCTGGAGAATATCAATGTGAGTGACATTACGGCGACTGCTGATTTTTCAGAGCTGTCCTTTACCAATACAGTGCCGATCAGGCTGTCTGTAAATAAGTATATTGACAAACAGATAGAGGATATCAGCGGAAGCGTAGACAGCATGAAGCTGGAGGTTGAAGATAAGAAGGAAAAACAGTTTGTAATAGAAATAGTACAGATAGGAGAGCCTGCGGATGGTTTTATCGTGGGCAAGGTTACCACAACCGACGGAAATGCCATGAAGATTTCAGGGCCTGAATCAGTGGTGGAAAAAGTTAAAAAAGCGGTGGTAGAGGCTGATGTCAGCGATTTGACGGACAGCATAAATATTACGGAAAAAATCAGGCTGCTGGATGCACAGGGCAAGGAAGTAACGGACAGCAGCATTACCAGAAGCGTGAATACCTCCAAGGTTTCCATAACAATACTGGAGACGAAAACCGTACCTGTCAGCCTGTCTGCAACAGGAGAACCGGCGGTCGGTTATGTGGCTACGGGTGAAGTGAGCTGTGCCCCTGAGACTGTGACGATTGCAGGTAAGAGCAGTGTGGTGAAGGATATTTCCGAAATCGTTATTCCTGCGGATGAGTTGGATCTGACAGGCGCTACGGCGGATGTTACAAGGCTGATTGATGTAAGGAATTATCTTCCTGAGGGAACAAGCCTGACTAATACGAATGGGGAAGAATTCAATGGTAAGGTAGCTGTTACTGTGAAGATAGAGCCTCTTGTGGATATCACCAGAGAGGTAGCAGCTTCCAGAATCCAGATTCAGAATGTGCCGGAGGGCTATACCGTTACTTTGGACGAGGGCAGCCGTGTATCCCTGAGGCTCAGGGGACTGCAGGTGAATCTGGATCAGGTAAATGTGGATAATCTGGCGGGTTCTATTGATATTGCCGCATGGATGCAGAAATCGGATCAGACAGAACTGGCCGAAGGAAGCGCAGAGGCGGAGGTTACGTTTACCCTGCCTCCGGGAGTGACGCAGACAGCGCCGGCGAAGGCCCGCCTGAATATACAGAAGGTAGCTGAAGCAGAGGGAGAGGGCGGCGAATAAGCCGGAAGCCTGCTGTTTCCGAGAATGCGGCTGTAGATTAATAAATGAAGCTGCAGCCGGGGACAGATAGATTAGATTACAGCCGTTGTTAAGGCAGAATGAGAGGAAAATATGGCTAGATTATTTGGTACTGACGGCGTGCGCGGCGTTGCAAATGAAGAACTGACACCGCTTCTTGCCATGCAGCTTGGCCAGGCAGGCGCGACCGTACTGACAAAGGAAAATGAACACAGGCCCACCATTATGGTAGGCTGCGATACCCGTATTTCAGGAGATATGCTTGCCAATGCGCTGATGGCGGGAATCTGCAGCGTAGGCGCGAATGCCGTTTATGTAGGCGTCATTCCCACGCCGGCGGTAGCGTATCTTACCAAGAAGTACAAGGTGGAAGCGGGCGTGGTGATATCCGCATCCCATAATCCCGTGGAATTTAACGGGATCAAGTTTTTTGACGGAAACGGCTATAAGCTGCCTGACAGTCTGGAGGATGAAATCGAGGACCTTATCCGCAATGGGATGCAGGGAGTGGAGCTGCCTACCGGTTCCAGAGTAGGGAAAATCAAATACCGGACGGATGCCAGGGAAGAATATATCAATCACGCGATTCAGTCGGTGCCGGTGAATTTATCGGAGCTGAAAATTGTTGTTGACTGTGCGGAGGGCGCTTCCTACTACACTTCCGTAGAAGCGCTCAGGGAGCTGGGGGCCAATGTGGTTCCCATACACAATATGCCTGATGGAACGAACATCAATGCCAACTGCGGATCCACTCATATGGAAGAGCTACAGGCCAGAGTTGTTTACGAAAAGGCTCATGTAGGCCTGGCTTTTGACGGGGATGCCGACAGGCTTCTTGCGGTGGACGAAAACGGCACAATTATCGACGGTGACCAGATTATGGCTATTGTGGGCACCCATATGAGAGATCAGGGCAAGCTGAAAAAGGACACCATTGTTGCTACCGTAATGAGTAATCTTGGCTTCTTTAAAATGGGAGAAAGAGAACATCTGCAGATGGAACAGACTAAGGTGGGCGACCGTTATGTGCTGGAGCGCATGCGTGAAATCGGAGCCAGCCTGGGCGGAGAGCAGTCGGGCCATGTGATTTTCCTGGATGAGAATACCACCGGGGACGGCCTGTTAAGCGCGCTGCACCTTCTGGAGGTAATGGTGGATACCGGGAAGCCTCTTTCCGAACTGGCAAAGGTGATGACCGTTATGCCGCAGGCGCTTGTGAATGCGAAGGTGCCCAACCACAAGAAAGAGAAATATATGGAATACCCTGAAATTGCCGGGGCAATTGATGAGCTTAACCGTAAGTTCGCAGGAGAGGGAAGGGTGCTTATCAGGCCCTCCGGAACGGAACCTAAGGTCCGCGTAATGATTGAAGGCAAGGATCAGAGGATGATTGAGGAAGAGGCTCATAAGCTGGCAGATTTGATTCAGAATATTATGCTTTGACGCTGAAGGGTAAAAACTGCCATAAAACGCGGGGCAAAGCCCTTGAGAAGTAAGCAGAATGATGATATACTTAATGCAGGCAGGGAGTGCTTTCCCTGCAGGGCAGAAGAAACAGGAGGTATTTTCATGGTAAGCCAGAAGGTTGTTATAAAGAATCCTACAGGGCTGCATCTAAGACCGGCAGGCATCCTGTGTAAAGAAGCGATGCAGTTTAAATCGCTGATTACGTTTACGTTCCGAGACAGTACGGCGAATGCCAAAAGTGTTCTCAGCGTACTTGGTGCATGTGTGAAGTGTGGTGATGAGATAGAGCTTACCTGTGAGGGTGAAGATGAAGAAGAGGCTTTGAAGGCTTTGGTCAATGCGATCGAAAGCGGTCTCGGTGAATGATAGATAGGTTAATCAGCCCAACTCAAATGCTCCGGTAGCCAGAGAGGGCTGATTTTTTGTGCTATTATTAGTTGAGTGTTTCGCTGCATAATTTCTGCGTAATTATACAGTAAGAAACCGGGAGCTGGACGGGAAAGCCTCTGACGGTTCTGTTTTTGTACAGGAGGTAGCGTATGCTGAATTATAAGAGATACCGGAAGAATCCGGTAATTGATTACCCGGAAAGAGAATGGCCGGGGAAGGAGATTGAGAAGGCACCGGTGTGGTGCAGCGTTGACCTGCGGGATGGAAACCAGGCGCTGATCGATCCCATGATTGTGGAAGAAAAAATTGAGATGTTCCAGTACCTGGTAAAGCTGGGCTTTAAGGAGATCGAAATCGGCTTTCCGGCTGCGAGCCAGATAGAGTTCGATTTCCTGCGTCAGCTGGTAGACCGTAAGCTGATACCGGATGACGTGCGGGTACAGGTGCTGACCCAGTGCAGGGAAGAGCTGATTGACCGCACCTTTGAATCCATTGAAGGCTGTAAACAGGCGGTTGTACATATTTACAATTCCACCTCCACCCTGCAGAGGGACGTGGTATTCCATGCTTCCCGGGAAGAAATAATTGCTATCGCGGTGAAGGGCACCAAAATGGTGAAGGAACGCGCCGAAAAGTTCCCGGGTAAAATTATTCTTGAATATTCCCCGGAGAGCTTCACGGGAACGGAGCTGGATTTTGCGCTGGAAATCTGTACGGCAGTCCAGGATACCTGGGGGCCTACGAAGGAAGAGCCTATGATCATAAATCTTCCTTCCACCGTGGAGATGAATACGCCCAATGTTTATGCGGATCAGATTGAATGGATGAACCGGCATTTCAAAAACAGGGAAACTATCGTGCTCAGCGTACATCCCCACAATGACCGGGGAACCGGCGTGGCAAGCTCGGAGCTGGCGCTTCTGGCCGGGGCGGAAAGAGTGGAGGGAACTCTTTTTGGAAACGGAGAGCGTACCGGAAATGTGGATCTGCTGACCATCGCTTATAATATGTTCTCTCAGGGAATCGATCCCCAGCTGAATATTGAGCACATTAATGAAATTATCGAGATATATGAAAGATGCTGCAAGATGCCCATCGATGCCAGACACCCCTATGCGGGCAAGCTGGTATTCACCGCATTTTCAGGTTCCCACCAGGATGCCATCAACAAGGGCGTGCAGGCGATGAAGGAAAGAAACAGCCAGATTTGGCAGGTACCTTATCTGCCGATCGATCCATCCGATATCGGACGGGAATATGAGCCGATTGTCCGTATCAATTCCCAGTCCGGGAAGGGCGGCGTTGCCTTCATTATGGATACTTATTTCGGCTTTAAGCTGCCGAAGGCCATGCATAAGGAATTTGCGAATGTGATTCAGAAGATTTCCGAGAAGCAGGGCGAGGTATCACCGGATGAAATCATGGAATCCTTCCGTGCCGAGTATCTGGATAAGAAGGAACCCATTCATTTCCGCAGGCTGAAGATTGATGATCTGACCGGGGAAACGAATTCGGAGTTTGATACCAGGGTGACCGTGGAGTATACGGATCACGGGGAGACGAAGCAGTATACCGCTGTGGGCAACGGTCCTATTGATGCCGTACAGAGGGGACTGCAGATGGAGCTGGGCGTGCGGATTAAGGTGCTTGATTACGAAGAGCATGCGCTGCAGAGCGGATCCAATTCCCAGGCAGCGGCTTATATCCATCTTCTGGATGCGGACAGCGGCCGGGTTACCTACGGCGTGGGTGTAAGCTCCAATATTACAAGAGCCTCCGTGAGGGCTATTTTCTCCGCAGTCAACAGACTGGGATTAGGAGAATAATTAACAAAATAATAAACAGAATAAGAAGCAGGATAAAAAGAAGGATAATTGCAGCGGTCCAGGCTGGGCTGCCGCAATGAATGTCCGCCGCGCTGTGAATGCGTCAGCTTTTCTGTTGGGAAGAGGCTGCCGATTTACAGTGCGGCGGTATTTTTTATCCCAAGGAATGAGGCTGGCGGCAGTTTGGCAGCGTTTTCTTACGCTGTCAGGACTGTCAATGTTGGCGGTTGTTCGAAGACTGTGCATATGTTAAAATGGTAACAGCAGTTTTTGTTTTAACAAAAAGGCCGGTAATGAATAGGCATCGTACTGCAGGGGGTAAGGTATGAAACGTTTTTCTTTGTTCTGGCAGATTTTCATAATGATTTTTTGTGTCCTGATCATTCCCACTTCTTTGTTTTCCTATTATGCCATGGATCGTGTATCCAAATACTCGGAGGAAAGTATTGCGGTATCCAAGGTGGATAACCTGGAATCGCTCAGCAAGGCGACAGAAATGGTTCTGAACAGCTTTTCCAGGAATGTAATACAGTTTGCCAACAGCGCCTCGTACAGGAATTTGGGGGGAATCAATTCCTATCAGATCCTGAATTCTGATTTCGGAATGGTGAAAACAGCCTGGGAAGCGCAGTCCTATCTGAACAGGCTGTTCGGTACGGAAAAAATGGTGCAGTCCTGCTTTTATATCAGCGAGGACAGCGATTATGTAATCTCCACAGATAAAGGGATCTGCCGGGCGGATAACTATTCCCCTCAGGACTGGCTTGAGGAGGAGACCAGTGAGAAGCCAGGACTTTCTGGAAAATGGGTGGCGAGGAATCTGTACACCACTCAGGAGACTGAGGAAGGAAAAAGCAACCGGAACCAGGTTGCTGTGCTCTCTTATGTATATTCCATTAACCCGCTGATTTCAGCCAAAGGAGGCACGATTGTCTGTAATATTTATTTGTCGAAGCTCAGCGATTTCCTGAATCCATCCAGGCAGGCCCAGGGGATCTGCTATATCCTGGATGAAAATAATAATGTGATCTGCCATCCTGATAAGGCGTTGTTTTCATCCGGAGATGAGGAACGTAAAATCATGGAACGAATTTCAGCTATGAAGCTGGAAAAGGGGTATTTCGGCTATGAAGAGGCGGACGGACGCTATTTATGCGCTTTTAAAAGGTCAAGCTTCAACAACTGGACCTATGTGGCAACCTACAATCAGGAGGAGGTAATGAGGCAGGCCAAGGAAATTTCCTACAGCGCCGTGCTGATGATTATCCTTGCCGTGGCAGTGGAAACGATTCTGGTGCTGCTTATATCCTACCGGATATTTAAGCCCTTCCGTATGCTTTTCAACAGTGTAAAGGAAAACATGACGAAGAAAATGGCCGGTAAAATGATGGATAAAGAAGCGCCGAGAAATGAAATATATTATCTGAACGATGTATTTGAAAAGATGAAGTTCGAAGAAAGCCAGATCCACGATATTCTGGAAAAAAGGAACTCGGACGCCCAAAGGCTTCACTTGCGTGAAATGCTTACCGGGACGCTGGAATCCAGCGAGAAAAAGGAAAACCTGGAGAAGCTGTTCCCTTATGAGCATTTCATGGTGCTTCTGGCAAGCGTGGACGGGGGAAGCGATCTGCTGCGCAAATATAATTCTGACGAGCGTATGTATTATTTCCTGCAAATAGAGGATCTTTTCAGTAAGAAACTGAACCAGGAGGGATATGCGGCCAGGGCCATGCGCTTCCGTTCCACCACCTGTGCGGTGGTCCTGAACATCAAAACCTATGATCAGCGTAAAGTGGCGTCCTTTATAACCGGACGCATGGGAATTTTTAAGGAGGAACTGAAAAAGATTCTGGATTATACGATGACTATCGGCGTCAGCTCTGTGCATGCGGATATTGATGATCTGAATGAATGCCTGGCGGAGGCCACGGCGGCGATGAAGCACAGGATTATAGCGGGCAAGGATCAGATCATCTTCTGGAATGACCGGATAAATGAGAGCCAGAGATACTATTATCCCTATGACAGTGAGAATAAAATCATCAATTACCTGCGACTGAAGAAAATGGATGCCATTGATCAGGAGCTGGAGCACATCAGGGAGCAGATAGTGGCCATAGAGGATATTTCCTATGATAATGTGGTGCTTATTTACCAGCAGCTGATTGGGGCGATTATCAAGGCGCTTGTGGAAGAAAAGGTGAAGATATCCCGTTTTCTGGGTAATGGGAGAAAGGCTTATACGGCAATTGCGGAAAAGGATACCATAGAGGAGATAGAAGCCTTTCTGAAGGAATTTATTCAGACCATACTGACCTATCTGGAGCAAAGCGATGAACAGAAGGAGAATATGAAGCTGTATGACCGGATCACCTCCTATCTGGACGGGCATTATAAGGAAGATATTGATTTTGAGGAGGCCGCCGCCAATATGGGCATCAGCTATTCCTATATGCGCCGCGTGATGAAGGAGGATGGGGATATCAGTATTGTGGATTATGTGAACCGCCTGAGAATCAAGGAAGCAAAAAGGCTGCTCCAGACAACGGAGCTGAAAACCCACGAGGTAGCGGAGCAGGTGGGCTACCACAATGTACAGAGCCTGAACCGGTTTTTCAAAAAATACGAGGGCACAACCCCGAATGCGGTAAGAAGCTTGGACAAAAAGTAGATGGAATTTTATTGATAAAGGCCATATTTCATCAAAATGATGGTGGAATATGGCTTTTTTAATTGCTTAATATACAAAATGCTGTATGGTTTTTGATTTTAACTTTTAAAAATGACACAAAATTGGGCATAAATCAGGCTGAAAATGAAAGCAGAGTAATTATAAAAAGAAAATTAAAAAAGTATAAACTCTGGAAAAGCCCATATTTTCAGGCTTTTTTTTAACACTCAAAATTGATTCCGGCTATCAAAAATGATAATTTACAAAATTTTGTATGACGGATATACTGAGGGCAAGAAAACGGCAGACGAAATGTCGTTGCGGAAGGGAAGGAAGGGAAATTATTATGAGTGCTGTAAAGAAAGCAGTGGCAACTGATAATAAGATGACAGTGAAAAATGCCAGGAAGAAACAGCGAAGCTTTGCATCCTGTTTTAAACGGGACTGGCAGCTATATTCATTACTGTTAATACCGCTTGCGTTTTGTATCATTTTCAAATATGTTCCTATGGGATGGCTGCAAATCGCTTTTAAGGACTGGAAAATAAAGGATGGCTTTTTCGGAGGTGAATGGGCCGGGCTGGAGATATTCTCCAAGGTGTTCCATCACAGAAACTTCTTAAAGTCACTGAGGAACACGCTTCTGTTAAATGTACTGGATTTGGTGGTAAGCTTCCCGATGCCGATTATCCTGGCCTTGCTGCTGAATGAAATCAGGAGCCTGAAATTTAAAAAGGTTACGCAGACATTATTATATTTGCCTCACTTCCTTTCATGGGTTATCATCGGCGGCCTTGCTTACCAGCTCCTTTCCGTAAATACAGGTGTGGTAAACGCGCTGATTCAGAGCCTGGGAGGCACGCCGGTCAACTTCCTCCAGGAAAACGCAAGCTGGCTTGTCACTTACATTATAGTAGGGGCGTGGCAGTCCATGGGATGGGGGACCATCATTTATCTGGCCTCCATCACCTCAGTAAATCCGGAGCTGTACGAAGCGGCCAGGGTGGACGGGGCAAACAGATGGCAGCAGATGCTGCATGTAACGCTTCCCTGTATTCGGAGTACCATTGTTGTCCTTCTGATTATGCAGCTGGGCAAGATTATGGGAGGTTCCTTTGAACGTATCATGGCGCTGATGAATTACGCGGCTACGGAATATACCACAACCATTCCGGTACTGGTATATCAATGGGGTATCCAGGATATGAAGTTCAGTCAGTCTACAGCTTTAGGGCTGTTCCAGTCGGTAATCGGACTGCTGCTGGTTCTTGCCTCGGATTTCATTGCGAAACGAATGGGCGAGAACGGCCTGGTATAAGGAGGAGTTGAAAAAATGGCGGAACAGTTAAAAGTAAAAAGAAAAAAAGTATGGAATAAATCAAGGGTCTGCACCCTGATTGCCAATATTCTTATCTATACATTTGTGGCGGTTGTCAGCCTCAGCTGCGTGCTTCCGTATATCCATGTCATTGCCAAATCTCTCAGCTCGGAGAGCTATGTAATTGCCAAAAAGGTTTTCCTGCTTCCAAGAGGTTTTACCACGGAAGCATACATTAAGGTTTTTCATGATAATTCCTTTATCGTATCCTTTTTTGTAACGGTTATCATGACGGTCCTTTTCACCCTGTTAGGTATGGTAATCACCCTGTGCGCCGCGTATCCTCTTTCCAGAAAGGAGCTGCGGGGCAGAAGAATCATCAACTTTTTCTTCATCTTTACCATGTATTTTGCAGGTGGGATGATTCCTGACTACATACTGATTAACAAGCTGGGAATGCTGGAGAAAATGTCTGCGCTGGTTCTGCCGCTGGCCTTCAGCGCCTATAACCTGGTCATTATGAAGAACTCGCTGGAATCCAGCATCCCGGACAGCCTGGTGGAATCGGCGGTTATCGACGGCGCGAATCATTATACGATTCTCGGGAAGATTATTATCCCGCTGTCCAAACCGATTCTGGCAACCCTGACCCTGTTCTATGCGGTAGGGCGCTGGAATACATACAGTGACGCGATGTTTTATATCAAACAGAATGTGTCCTTAAGGCCCCTGCAGCTGAAGCTGTACTATCTGATTGTGGCCGCTACGGAAAGTATCCAGGGCTCCGTCAATGATGTGAATATGTCCACCATAACGGATCCGGAAATCCTGAAGGCAGCCTGTATCGTATTTGCAACAATTCCTATTATCTGTGTCTATCCTTTTGTACAGAAGTATTTCGTACAGGGCACCATGATCGGCGCGGTAAAGGGATAAGTGCGCCCAGAAAAGGGCGGATGGTTTAGCGGGTGGAACACCCGCACGGCAAAGC